>JGI24539J26755_10000629_pt1 | contig 16626 bp, 7 predicted proteins | sample NorSeaMetagenome_2_FD_26755 | JGI IMG/M metagenome (IMG submission 26755) | reverse complement strand
TTTTTTGTACAAATTTGAAAAATAGTACATATCCTTAAAATAATTTAAAAAAATAAATTATATTTGAAATTTTTATAAAAATAAATATATGTACTTTTTTTTTAATTCATTATTTAAATTTTGCATTATGATGAAATAATTATTATTATTATATTATTAATGTAAAATATAAGTTATACGTATTTATATCAGTTATAATTTAAAAACTATAATAAAAAAAATGACATTGCGATTTACTTTTTTAAGGTAAATTTAAACTAATTTTTTAACTTTTGGTTTAGTAGGTTTTTCAACTTTTGGTTTAGTAGGTTTTTTAACTTTTGGTTTAGTAGGTTTTTTAACTTTTGGTTTAGTAGGTTTTTCAACTTTTGGTTTAGTAGGTTTTTTAACTTTTGGTTTAGTAGGTTTTTCAACTTTTGGTTTAGTTAGTTTTTTAACTTTAGGTTTAGTAAGTTTTTTACCTCCAACAGTTTTTCCAATCCTCAACTTCGAATAACGGTGTTTTAAATTAGCAATAAATCCTCCGGGTTCTTCGGGGCATGTTAATGAATTAGGATTTTTTACATACGAATCGATTAAACGAAGATATTTTTCCTTCAAATCAATATATTTTTGTACTTTTTTTGTATCTTTTTTATATGAGTGAAAAATACACAACATATCAATACTTATAATTAGTTTAAGTCTTTGAACAATTAAATATCCATTCGAATAATATTCATTTATTTCATATTTTTGTTTTTTATTTGTAATGACCGATTTTAAAAAATCATCTTCATTATGAGAAATTTTGTCTAAGTTGTATTGTGTGTACAATTCTCGATGCCAATACCTATCACTATCCCAGAAACCTTTCATAATTTGTTTTCCATCGAACATAACATTGGCTATAAACTTTTCATTGGTTTTTTCGATTTCGTCTTTTCTTTGTTTATTTTTACAATAATTACTAATAGCAGTATCTATTTTATTACAAATAGTGTTAAGACATTTATTACCAAAAAATCCGTATGTGTAGTGTTCGGTTGCATACATTTTTATCTCCTTCATAAACCAGGGCTTGAGCTTGAGAAGGTAATCCGCAATAACCGTAAATTTTTTCAGGTCATCGTCTTTTCCTAATTTTTCTTCCAACCTTTTTTCGTTTGATATATATTTGCTCGTATAATAATCTATTAAAAGACGCGAGTCACATTCCGACACCCTTCTACGACCTTGAGTGTGATGCATCGAATGTTTATAATTATGAATGAGACGATAATCAAAAGGATTAAAATAGTGTTTAGTTATTGCATCCCACACAGCCACGTTCTCATTAACCGCACCGATATCGGAAGAGTTAATACCTTTTTGATTAGTACTACTTTTTAATTCCATTCTATATATAATGTTTTTTTTAAATTCATGCATTTCTTTTAAAATTTCATCTTTATTTATTAATTACATTATTTTTTACTTCTGGAACTTCTGCTTAAATTAGTAGTATCTTGTTTTTAGTATACTTTGCATTTATTAATAAAATTATAAAAATAAAAACTTCCATTTGATATATACTTTTTACATGTTTTATTATAATTTAAAAGATATATATAATATATGGACAGTATAATATTATTATTAACAGGTATATTAATATCAATTATATTAATTATAATTGGAGTCATTATGGTATATTACAATTATAATACGTATATAAAGACATCTGGAATTATAGAAGAAGCAGAATGTGGATTAGACAGAGATGTTAAAAATTTTGTTTATAAATGCAAAGTAAAATTATCTCATATAATAGAAAATAAAAAATATATAAATATTAAAAATATAAAAACAGAATTGATTCCGTATAGAGAATATGATACAATAGAATTATATTATAATAAAAATAATCCAAGTGAAATAATTACAACAGAAGGTATAGAAAATATATATACATATATACCGTTTATTTTAGGTATTATTTTATTTATAATTTCTACAATATCATACTTAATATTTATGTAGACTTTCTAATTTTTGAATTCTTTTTTCTAAATTTTGAATATGTTTAACTAAATATGGTATAAATGAAATATAATTAACTGATTTATAATTATCTAAGCCTCTTTTAACTAAATCTGGAAAAATTTTTTCAATATCTTGTGCAATAAACCCAGCATTAGAAGTGTTTGATTTATTACTATCTTTCCATTGAAATGTAACTGGTTCTAATTGTAATAATTCATTATTATATTCTAAACTATTAATATTTTTTTTTAAATTAAAATCAGACATTGTTGTGCTAGAGAATGCTGTTATATCAAATCGTGCATGTATGCCATTGCAATGGATGAACCCCGGACCTGACAAATCAGAATCTGCATACTCATAACCTGTTTCATCTGTCATAATTATTTGCATATACTCTGCGTTATAAAAGGATGTATTTACACCCGTCAACATATTAGTTCCGTCTGGGAAAACCAATTCTTCAACTTTTAATGGTTTAATAGAATAATTAGATACACCTGATAATTCAAATACTGAATTTGCTTCATCGTTCAGGAAAAAACATAATTTATCTGAATTAAGTGTGACCTTACCACCAGTATTCCCATTCTCGATTATGATATTCGAAGTATTGTTTCCTGAACCTATTTCAATTTTAGATAAGTTATCCTCTAAAGAATTAAAAGAATTTGATGTACATATATGAGTTTTTTTCGTGATGCTGTCATATAATAATGGTAATTCGATTCCATCGGGTTCTACAATGTTAATTTTCGCACTTTTTAAAATGATATTGGACAAGGTATATGCACTCGGTTGAAGTTCGCTTGCAAATAAATTGTTTGACGATATAGAAAGTAAATTCGTTTCTGCATCACTCTGTGTATACAAATCTGCTACACTTTCAAGAATGGATGCGTCACTAAAGGTGATGCTGGCACAACTTAGACTTAAATCACTATCCAATTTAATACTTTTTATGCTATTATCAATAATATTACTACCATTTAAATTAGCACCAATTATGTTTAAAGAAACCGGAGTGGGAATAAATTCAGCATCAACGATGCCAGTAATAGTAACATCACCTGAAAACTTAGAACCTGTGAGAAAACTGGTACCATCGCCCAAATTAATTATAGCATCATTAACATTTGATGCGGGAATTGCCCCTTGTATCTGGGTTGTTCCGGAAAACAATCCATGACCTATTGTTGTATCATTATTTATCACAATAAGTGCTCTATCAATGTGTGCTGGACTTATGGTGCCTTCTATTGATGCATAGTTTATTCTACCATTACCGGTAATAGTTGCGGTGCTGGAGATGGATGCTGAACCTATATTTGAGGCATCGACAGAACATAATATTTGCACTTCAGATAATTTATGATCACCTGTAATATTTGTAATATTTGCTGAAGATGATATGGTAGGTCCATCCCCAATTAAAGAAGAATCAATTGTGCCAGTAATATTGACACCACTTAATTTATTTCCGCTAGAAGCGTTTATATTTGAACCAGAAATATTAATATTTGCCGGAATTAAGGAAGGGTCAATACTTGCAGCCCCAAAGTTATATGTCAAATCATTAGAAAATTTATATGTTTGGCCGGCTGTGCCGTATGGGCCTACTTTCAGCATACTTCCATCTATTGTCACGGACGAACCAATTAAACTTGGATCAATAGAAGTATCTGTAGTATTAATAATGACACTTGAAAGGGTACCTGCTCCAATCTTAATCTGGTCTGGTGTAAGGGTAATTTCTCCAATTAAACTTGGATCAATAAGAGAAGTATCTGTAGTTGTATCAATAATGACATTTGAAAGGATACCTGCTCCAATCTGGTCTGGTGTAAGGGTAATTTCTCCAATTAAACTTGGATCAATAGAAGTACCTGTAGTTGTATTAATAATGACATTTGAAAGGATACCTGCTCCAATATCAATCTGGTCTGGTGTAAGGGTAATTTCTCCAATTAAACTTGGATCAATAAGAGAAGTATCTGTTGTAACAATAATGACACTTGAAAGGGTACCTGCTGTAAGCTCAATCTGGTCTGGTCTAAGGGTAATTTCTCCAATTAAACTTGGATTAATTTTTTCATCACCCGATAATATAGTATTAATTTTAATTGAATTGGTTGAATCGGTATCGTCAATAAGACTAGCAGATAGTGTTAAAGTTTCAATATATGAGCGTGGGATGGTGGCTGTGCCGCTAAGCTCAACGACTGTATCTTTTAAACTAGTATCAGACAAATTACTTCTATGAACAAATGCATTGTGAATCATGCCGTCCGGAATGTCACCGTTAATAATTACATTACTAATTATAAAAGCGCTATCGACAGGGTTTGATATTTGTGATATATCAATATTTATATTTTGAAAGTTATTAATATTAATATCATTTGTTTCTGATGTTATATTTGTTGTACCAGTAAAAGGCGAATCGAAGACTATGTCTGATATATTAATATTTATATTAGCAAATTTTTGGATATCAATCTTATCATCAGTTTGTTGTGATAATATTGTTGTTACACCAGCGTAATTCTGGGCAGTTGATAAAGTTGTACTAAAACTATCAATTATTATATTATCAAATAATCCAATATCAATTGGTATTTGATTATCATTAGTAATTTTAGCACCATCTATACGAATTCCTCCAAACTCAATATCAGAATAAGCGATTGATATATTTTGTAGTTTATCACCTGATATTGTGCCATGTAATTTATCACTTGATATTGAATTATTTGCAATATTATTATTTCTAATAGTTCTAGGAGCAAATTTATTACCGTTTATTAAATTTTGGTAATAAAGATTGTTGGGGTCTGTATATCCTTGTAGAGGTATGTCAATTAATCCGTCAGCATCCGGGGCCACCGCGACGTCCGGATACAAGTTAGACGCTTTACCATTATAACCATATATATTGTAAGACTGTATTGAACGATCTAACATATTGTGATTAGTAATAATAATAGCGTCTGATGTATACAGTACAGTACTATCAGAAGCGGTTTGTGCGTCAATATAGTTAATTAATTGATTTGATGTTTCTTGTATACTTAAATCAATTGCAGCGGTGTCAATATCTATATCTAATAAATCAAGAGAAGTCATTTCCCATTTATCTGAATTGAAATTATATGAAACATATGCTTTTTTCTTGTCGGCTTCTGGCGGTACGGTACTTAAATTTATTTTAATTATAACTACACCCGAACCACCTCTCCCTCCAACACCATCCCCCCCACCCCCGCCACCACCACCACTATTTAAAGCTCCATTTATTTGATTTTGTTCTTGTGGATTGCCATAACTATATCCATTATATGCGACTAATGATTGAAGTGGTGTAATAAATACCCCCGCCCCCGCACCTCCTCCGCCTACCCCCCCATGTGGCACTTTATGGGGGTCGCTAATAGGAATGGAGGTCCCAAATCCTCCACCTCCACCCCAGTAATATTTATCATGTATATTATCATTAATAAATTCAATTGAATTTATGAGCAGTGATAGGTCCCTGATTGGTGATTCTTTAACACTAGAGTTAATAGTGCCCCCGTTTCCTCCAATATAAGAAGTAATTTTATGTTGATTATCCTGATAATTTACCACACCATTAACAAGACAAGTTCCGCCAATACCCCCGATTCCTTCATTGCCCCCCGCCCCCACCCCTCCGTGTGCAATTAATCCGAATGCTGTGCTTTCGGTGCCTGAATTTCCACCTGATCCACCTGAACCATCTGATCCACCTGAACCATCTGATCCACCTGAACCACCTGAACCACCAGAACCACCAGAACCACCAGAACCACCAGAACCAACTGTAATTTCATAGATTTTATTTAATTGTACATCAAAGTCTTTATATAATATAGTACCTCCTCCTCCGCCCCCACCTGTATAGTCGTTTCCTCCATTTCCACCACCGCCACCACCAACTATTAAAACATCAATGTTTGTACCTATTTGAAATTCTAAATTATATGTAGTTGATGATGAGCCCTTGTCATTATCATGTGTTAAAATAATATATTCGTAATATGTATTATTATCCCCATTTTGTGGATCATATAAAATATTTGACCTATAATAACCCGTATCATCAACAATATCATTATTAACTTTAGGACTATGAATAAAATTAATATCAAGATTATTAAATTTGGTAAATGGTATTTTTGGTATTCTTTCAATATCAATTTCGCCACTAGTTATTCTTTCTGCATTAATATTTAATATATCATTATGTGTACTTTTAACATAATTAGAAATATTTGAATCAAGTTCGTTAATATTATCATTAATCGCGCTGATATTAGCATTTATATATATATTACAATCATTAATATACTCAAATATATTATTACTTGTAATATCAATAAAATTTGAAAAATTTTCAATTTTATTATCCAAAATATTTGAGTGGATATATATATTTTCCGTTACTGTAAGTTGTAATTGATTAAGGTCATAATTTAATTCCCATTTATCATCAATCCAATTATATTGTAATATACCCGGTGTAACTGGAGTGACTTCATCTTCGAGTGATGGTATCGAAAATTTTGAGATTGGTATATTTGGTATTAAGTCTAAATTAAATATACCAGTATCATTAATAAAATTATTATTAATATTCGAAGTATGTATAAATGAAATATTTAACTCCTCTCTGAATATAGTATTTTTAACAGTATCAATGATATCATAATAAATATTCGAAATATTAGTATAATCGGATTTATTTTTATAAAATAAATTATCAGCAAATATATCTCCGTTAATTAATAATGTATTGCTACTATCATTTATTAATGGTTCGGTGCCAATACCTAAATTAACCTTAAATGTATCGCCGTGCGCTTTTTCATCATTGATAATTATAGATAATGCAGTTGTATCACCGTCTATACCATAAATTTTAGTATTTCCAAATATATTTAACATATAATCATTAGTTTTAATAATATCATTAAAATATCTAGGATAATTATATAAATATACCCCGTCTGCACTATCACTAATAGATGTATTAATATTTTGGTTATTATGAGGAACCCCTAAAGATATTTTATGATTTTTATTTGTGGATTTTCTAGCAAGATTATGAGAATATGTTCTAATATATGGTTTATATTTGTAACCGCGATAATTAACATAACTTTTTTGATTTAAATTTAAGATAGGTCTTAGTTGTGTTAAAAGATCATCGTCTGTAATTATTATTTCATCTGGAGGAGTGCTATTATCATCTAAAACCTCATTAAACGCTTCAATAATTTGAGTGTGATAAGGATCGGCGATTTTAAATGATGGCATATCAGGAGTGTCATCTTTTTCCCATTTAGTTCCAAAAGAATTATCTGAAAAAGTTGGTTCAATAACACCTTTAGTGTCAATACATATATTATAATTTTCCCCAAAAGAAAGTATATTATATTCACCTGTAATATGTTCTATTATATGTTTTGAATTTTTTGTATTAAAACGATCGTCAAATAAAACATCAATATTATCATAATAATTAATTTGAAATACATCGTTTTGTATAACTTGGGTTTTAGTACTTTCTGGAAAAAAATCAAAACTTTTTTGTGAAATAGTTTGTTGATAAAATATTTCCTTTATTTGACTAGATTTTAAATTTAATGATGGGGAATTTCCGTATACAGTTATAGCAGGTTTTATATTAGTATCAATGTGTGTATCGATAGAAATTATACTATTATAGTATAATTCTTGATAATTGAATTTATTTTCTGTATCAAATAATAATAAATTACTAGTTAATACAGTATCGCCAATATCAGTAATTAATTTAATGCATGTATTATCAAATGATAATAAATTATCATTATTTGATATTGTATCAACTTTTAATTTTGAAATTATAAATTCATTATCATCATTGAAGTTTATACCACCAATATTATCTAGATATGACTGATTAAAATTGATATAATTATTTGACATTGAACTTGAAATAGTATTTAATTCAATGCTGTCAGCAGATATGGTTCTATTTGGGGCATAAATAGAATATTTTGATATTTCGTTATATGTATCATTATCATATATTAATGACCCATAATTATCAATATTCAACATTGATTGTTCATTATATGTTAAATTTATAAAATCTGGTTTTTGAATAATATTTGATGTATAATCTGTTACAGTTTGACCTTTCTCTATATTTATAACGGTGTTAAGATATATAATGGGTAAATGTATATTAAATAATGGTGTAATTTTTTCTTCAGGTATATAATAATAATATTCATCCTCCACTATATATTCGTTGCAATATATATCTCCAATATCTAATGAATCCAATTGGGCTTGTGTAAGTGAATATATATTATTATCATTATCTTTGAGTAAACTAATAAAATGTTCTAATTTATTAGTTGCAATTCGCGTATTTAAATTTTTAGAAGTTTCCATATTATGTAGATTTGAAGTGTAATCAAGATATGATTGTCCCCAATCATCAAAGTCGACTGACATTGATTGCTTTTTCCACCACAACCCAGATGCTCGAATTTCAATATGTCTTATAGAAGTAAATGATTGAAAATAGTCACCTGCTCCTCCTGCTAAAATATCTATCAGCTTTTCGCGGGTCAGATTTTTCGGCGCCCCACCAGTGTAGTCCTCTGGGATGTGCATATATAAATGTTTGCTACTTTGAAAAGTCGTAGGCCATGTATCGGATGTTACGGTGGGGTAATTATCCGCTTGCAGCCTCACGGCGAGTGTTATATCTTCTAGTTTGAGGTCTTTAGAAGCACCGTTATAATATATTGTATTAGGATATAATATATTATATGATATGGTAGTTTTAATGTCGTTCGTCCATCTAAAGGTGTTAAAATTATATTCGATTTGGTCAGTATTATGCTGTAAATTATTGGTATTGTATAGTAAATTATATGTCCCTTTTATAAATAGGTTATAATCAGTGTTTTCGGATACCTCAGGTGTTAGATTATTATTAGCCTCTAATTTTAACTTAGTATAATCAAAGTCCAATTTATCATTTATATATTGGGAATGTAAGAAGAAATAATACTCGTTATCATATTGATAATACATTTTATTATTATCTAGTATTAATCTAGATGGTCTATAATAACATTCATTAAAAAGTATATAATCATTTATTTTTAAGTCATTTATTTCAAATGTAGACCATACATCATCCACAAATTCTATAGTATCAGGTGGAACCGAATATGTTATAGTCATATTTGAATTGAGTTTATCGTTATTTATTATATTATGAGTAACATCATAATTAAGTTTTTCCCATGTAGTGTGTTGCGCTTTAACCGAGGCAAATTTAAACATATAATTATTAATATAATTATATGTTTTGTTATCATTATCCTTGATATTTTCTTCTTTGTATGGAAAAATATTAAAAAATTGTTTTTCTGTGTTATTTTTTTCCCATAGATAATTATTACTCGTTTCATATTCAATATTTAAATTCAATAATGTTTTATCAACATTAACATTATGGGCATTAGTATCGTCTAAATTAATACGAACATCATTTCTGTTAATATCTAAAATACCTAAATTGTTATTATTATTTTGTCCAATTGTGATATTTGCATATTTATCTATTTTTAACGCATCAGAATAATAATGGCCTTTAAATGATAAATAATCAGTATGTAAATTATAGTTTGAATTATCAATATTTATATACGAATTAATGTTGTTATTATCACAATTACCCATATTAATATAACCATAGTTATCGATTTTTAAAATAGTTTCATCATTTTTATTAATTTCAAGTAAATTTAAGCTGTTATTCGAATTATTAGTATTAATTTTAAGAGATGTATCATGAATGCCATTTAAGGTGTCCCCTAATGATATTGTAGTAAAATTATTAGCTATCATGTGAAGTCCTTCAATAGTAACTACACCCGCCCCAGGCGTAGGAGATATCTTATCAACATAAATTTGCCTAACGTTTAATGTATTTTCAATATTAATATTAGATGAATCAATTGTAATAATATTAGAACCATTTGATGTATTAAGTATATTAAATACATTATCATTTATATTAAAATTATAATTATAATTTGAAAAATTAATATTACGATTATTTTTATCAATGAATAGTATTGTATCATCATTATTATTAATACTATATGTGTCATTAATATTATTAATAATATTATTATTAATAATAATATTATTATCATCAATATCAATCAAAGCAACATTGTTGTTATATTTAACGAATTGTATATGTGAATTTATTAGTCCAAATCTATATTCATTGTCAAAATTGATTGTAATATTACTATTGGTGTTATCAAAATTACTATTAATAAGTGTAATTAAATCAGGATCTTGGCTAAAATTATTTAAAATAATCTTATTTGTAATGCTATCACCGGAACCGATAGATTGAAACCCACTGTTTCCCCCAATACTAATAGATGCATTATTTGCAATAGGCATTAAAATTAATTTATCTTATTTTTTAAATATATTTATTTTTTATATATTACCACTTAAAAGAAATTATAATATAATATTATAATAGAATTATGGAAAACATATCAAATTTAGAATTAGAAATTAAAAGTATAAATAGTATAAAAAATGTATTATTTATTGACTATTTAAAAAAATCAGACAATTCAATTTTACAAGAAAGAATTGAATTAAATGAAGAACTATATTGTAATTTGTATGATACATTTTTAAAAGACTTGCCTGTATTTATATCAGATAAACATAAACAAATATTAAAGCATTTAAATTTTGTTAAAATAAATAAAGATAAAAGTAAAAATATTTTATATTTAGAACAACATTTTTCAATTAATGAAAATGCTTTGAAATTTTTAAAATATATTAGAACACGTCGAGAATATATATTATCTGAAAAAAAAAAATGGACTATAAAAAAATGATTTACTTATATAAATTATAGTTAATATAAAATGTCAAATTATAAAAAATATTTAGAATATTCTTGGAAATACGCAAAGTTATATAAAATATATGAATCTGAAGTAGAACTTTATAATAATATAAGAGAGTCAAAAATCAAAGAATATAGAAATAAATATATTGAATTAAGATACACATATCAACAATCAAATAGTATGTCGTATAATATTGTTCATAAATCAGTTACATTAAAAAAGCAATATGTATATATGAACGAAGCAAAAAAAAATTATGAAAATATAGAATTAATTTATAATAAATTATATGATTTAGTGAACTCAGTTTGTGATAAATCGCATCATGATATTCATAGTATATAATTCTTGACTAAGTAATTTAAATGCATACGGAATTCTAATTTGTGCAATATCTATATTTGAACAATTATTACATTTAAATATATTTTTTTCAGGATTAACATTTGCATTAATTCCACAGTTTTTGCATATAAATATTCTGTAATTATCTGATACGTCTAACATTCTTTCCTTAAGAAATCCACTCATACCATGAGATAGCAGAGCATCTCTTTCCATCTCTCCCAATCTTAATCCACCATTTCGCGCTCTACCCTCAGAAGGTTGTCTTGTTAACATCACAATTGGTCCATTTGAGCCTCTGCTGTGTAATTTATCTGAAACCATATGTTTAAGTCTTTGATAATATGTGGGTCCTATAAATATTTCAGTTTTAATTTGTTCGCCTGTTCTGCCATTATATAATATTTCATTTCCATATTTTTCCATACCAGATTGTTCTAATATTGATGCGATGCTTTCAACGCTGCAACTAGTAAATGGCGTAGCATCTCCATAACTTCCAATATGACAAGCTGCTTTACCCATAATACATTCCATTAATTGCGCCATAGTCATTCTAGAAGGGATAGCATGTGGGTTCATGATAATATCAGGTGTTATCCCATCTTTTGTAAACGGCATATCTTCGTTATTATAAATCATTCCAATAGTACCTTTTTGAGCACTGCGACTAGCTAATTTATCTCCAATTTCTGGCTTTCTGTTATTTCTAATACGAACTTTGCAAAAATTATATCCATCGCAATTAATATTATTATAATTTAAATCAATATATCCTTCGTCGCTTGCCTTCATGCATGTACTACTGTCTTGATATATTTTTACAACCCCTTGTTTTTTGGGCATAACCTTACCGATTATAATATCATTACCGTCAACATATGTATTTTTGGGAACAAAACCATTTTCTGCTAATTTGTCATAAGAAAATGTTTTTTGATTAACACAATTTTCAGGTTTTGTAAATATTTCTTCTTCGCCGGAACTATGATTTTTTGTACATTGATCTCTAAATGCTTTATAATATGTGCTTGTAAATAGTCCCCTATCTAAAGATGCTTTATTAAGCATAACACTATCTTCTTGATTAAACCCGGTATGTGTCATAATAGCAACAATAGCATTAGTACCAGAAGGTAATTCGTTACTATGTGTATATTTAGATAATTTTGTAAACACTAATGGTTTTTGAGAATAATTCAATATATTACCCATAGTGTCAACTCTATTATTAAAATTACTCATATAAATACCCAATGCTTGTTTGCCCATTGCACAATTACTAACTGCAAATCCATTACCTCCAATAAAACTATGATTATCACTTTCAACAGTAATATCAGATATTTTTCTATTTTTAGTTAAATATTTGTTATTATATGGAATAAAACATATATCATTTTCGATATATATATCATTTGTCCATTCCTGTAAATCATTATATGTTCTATGAATTTTATAATGATTGTAATGTTTAGAAAATATTTGATAATTATAAAATTCATTTATAACAAATAATTCATTTAATAATTTGTGATTATAATTAATATTATAATAATTTAAATAATAACTTAATAATTCTTTTTTATTTGTATCAACATAATATTTGAAATAATAATCATTAATTTTATTTTGTTGTTTATTTATTAGATAATCAATAATAAGTACAGGTTCGTAAATATTATGTTCAAAACTATTAGTTAATAAATTTTTATTAGATTCTACATTTAAATATGATGATAGAAACTCTCTTTTAATATTATCACTACATTTAGTTAACCATGTAATATCATTGCATAATTTTTTCATAAAAATTACAAAATTTACATCTTTTATATCATATTTATCAAATCCAATATATTTAACATCTTTAACAAATTGAGATTTGTCAATTTCATTTGTAAAATTAAGTTCATTAACATAGTAATAACCACATAATCTCGCAATAACTAGTATGTTATTATGATTACTATATAATGGAATAATTTTTTTATTATTTAAACAAGTATTTCTAATATTATTATCGTCAAATAATAAGTTACAAGTACTGTCATATTCTAACTTATTATTTTTTGTTTTTGTGTAAATACCGATAAATGTATTGCTATCAAATTCTTTAACTTCACGCCAACCACTATTAGTAATAAATTTATGGTCATATGTTGCTGTAATAATTCTACCCGAAATTAAATTGATTTTATAAACTATTTTTGATGTAATTCTATTATAATGATTTATGACCTTTGTATGTTCGAAAATTTTAGTATCAGGGTTAAAGCATACAACATCGTCGCCAATTATAATATTTTTTATTTTTTTATATGTACCATTNCTCATTAATACAGTTTCGTTTTCATTAAGACATTGGTAACAATTTCTAGGAGATTGATTATGATCACTGAATGGAATATTAACTCCAAGAATACCATTAATAACACTTGGGTGAATTTCACAATGTGTATATAATGGTGGGCACGCCGTACCTTTGATGCCTTTTTGTAATTCTTGATAATTAATGGCAATCATTGAATTATTTAATTCGTCAGAATCTAAATATTCAATAAACCCTTCTTCGTACTCATNGTGTTTAAATTCGAGTTCCTTATTATAACCAGAGCACGGAGCAATAAATGTGTCAAAACTTTTATTCTTACTAAATTCATTCCATGTAATATTCTTTTTTTTAAGAATTTTAATAATTCGTAATTCTTTATTTCCAGTTTTTTTATCACTATCAACAATAAGTAACGGTCTAAACATTCTACCGGCTTCTGTGCTCAATTGAATAATACGACCTTTAATATTCCAAACAATTGAAGTCATTGGATAAATAATACCAGACCGTTTATAATTTTTTAATTTATTATATAAATATACNGGGTCTTCGTGATATCCACAAATATACCCATTTATTTGTACGATAACAGTATCATTGCTTCCTAAATTTTTTAAATAATTAATATCGTCATAATTAGTTTCAATTGTTTTCACATCTAAATCTGATAATAGTTCTCTAATAAGTTTACTATTCATTAGTAGNGAAATATTAGTAGTTAATGCCATATTTTTGACAAGACCAACAGATGCACCTTCAGGTGTTTCGGCNGGACATATCAATCCAAATTGAGAAGCGTCTAATTTGCGAGGTTGAACTAACTTACCATTTTTTTCCATAGANGTATTAATTCGTCTTAAATGTGATAATGTACTCGCATATGACATTCTATTTAAAACTTGNGAAACACCTTGTTTAATATTTTGAAATGTTCCAATACTTTTAATACCCCAATTTCCTGTAGAAAGTGAATATTTTAACCAAGAATCAAGTAACGATTGTTTAAAATAACGATGGATATTAGTATTCGTGATAATATCACATGTAGAAATATTTCCACTATTTACTCTCCATAAACCTAATTCTCGTTCAATTAATCCTTTTATTTCTTTTGTCATTTTGCTATAACACTGTCTAAATAAATTACTCATCAATATACCAGGACTATCAATTCTTTTATTAATGTAAGAATCTCGATTATCATAATTATCTAATTTTAAATGAATTCTAATAATTTTGCGAATCATATACCCAAGATAAATTGCTTTACTTTTGTAATTTTTACCTACATGTGGTAAGAAATCATTTGTGATATAAGTATTTAATAACTCAGTGCATTCTGAATAACTACTTTTGTATCCACCCGTCATTACACGAATCATGACAGTTTCTGCTTGTTCCTTGGTATGAACATCACAAGCATCTTCGCAACACGCCATAAGTTCNTCAATTATTCTNCTATTATTAATATCATCAATGTCGTAAACAATATGTTGAATAATTTCTTTATCACTATTTATTCCTAAGATTCTAAACATAATAAAGACTGGAATTTCACTTTTAATAAATGATGTATTAAGTCTTATAATTCTTCCCATGTGATTTATTTTCCCTGTCATATTAAGACTTGTTGTTTTTGGAGGAAGATAACTATTATCACTTGTAGAACGAATTTCTGCATAAATACCGTCTGTATTATTATTTGGTGGAAATATAAGTGTTTTATTTTCATTAATTCTATCTTGTGAAATTAAAACTTTTTCATTACCGTTAACAATAAAATAACCACCGTAATCATATTTGCATTCATTATTATTTTCTTCACCAACACCGTGAACCTGTTGTAATAAACATGCTTTAGATCTTACCATAATAGGGATTTTTCCAATGTAAACATTCTCGACAGTTTTATCAAATTTTTCAATAATCATATCACTATTGATATTTTCAATTATCAAATGAACATCAACATATAAACTACTAGAATATGTTAAATTATTCATTCTTGCGATATGTGGACTCATTATTGTTAACGAACCATCTGCTAAGTGATATGATGGTTTTGTTAGCGAAGGATTAATAACATTCAAACTAATTTTATAATTTTGTAGAGAAATGTCCATTTTACTATTTGAACCAATCTTAATAGGATTAAAACCAGTAATAATATGAGATAATGTTGTATCTAAAAATTTATTATAACTTTCTATTTGATGTTTTACCAATGGATTACATGCTTCATTTGATCCACCTTTATGAAAATATTTATCAAGAATGTCCCAAGAAATATTGTCAATATTTTCAGTAGTCATCAAATATTAATAATAATTGATTATAAATTATATATATTCATTTTTTATTTTTTATATAAAATTATTTATAAATCATTTTGTATTCTACTTCATTATCTATATAAATAATAAAGTTATTTTTGAAATAAAAATTACATAATTTTTTAGTATTTTCTTTATGTTTATCTATATATAAATAAATAGGTAGTATCAAAATTTCTTTACACTTATTAATTATTTTAGTTGCAATACCTTGTCTTCTATATTCAAAACTTGTACATAATTGATTTAATAAATTATCATATATACCAACAAATCCAATAATTTTTTTATTTTCAGTATAAACCACTGCTTTTTCATAATCTTTAAATCTATTTGTTTTAAATGACATATTTATTAAATTGTTACATTGTATTAATTCNTTATTATCCATNCAATTAATATATTTTAATGAAATCATTATAAAANGTAAATATTTTAAAACGCCAATTAATAATGCGTTATATTTATTTTTTAAAGATATGNACTTTTAATAAAAAATGATTTAAATATTATCAAATAATTANAAATACAAATGAAATATTACAATATCCTTATTATAATATTATTTGTATTTGAATATACAAATGCATTTAATAATAATATTTATTCATTTAGCATGAACAAT
>JGI24539J26755_10000625_pt1 | contig 16701 bp, 24 predicted proteins | sample NorSeaMetagenome_2_FD_26755 | JGI IMG/M metagenome (IMG submission 26755) | reverse complement strand
TGCGCGTCGTCGTCGTCTCGGGCGTCCGCGGCGGCGGCGACGGCCGCCACCGCGGCCCTCACGTCCTTCTCCACCCCGCCGTCCACCGCGCGCCCGACCACGTCGAGAAGACGCGCGCACACCGTCCATCGAACGATGGGCGTCAGCACCGAGCGCAGGTTAGCGTCCCTGGACAGTTTCGCGCTCGCGCACAGTTGGTAGTTTCGCAGGCACTCGCCGACGGCGTCGTCGCGCGTGCGTCGGAGATGAACGGCACGCGCGTCGACGTCGACGAAGGCGCCGGCGTCGAGGGAGAGCGCCAGGTGTTCGAGGGCATCACGCGCGGCTTTCCCTCCGTGCGGTGACGAGTTCATACATCAATGACTCTCCATGAATGAGTCTCTCGGAACTGCCGTGAAACATCGAAACGCCTCGCGACACGAGCCGGTGGCGAAAAGACCATGTAAACTATTTAGTCGCTGTGGGTGGTGTTTTCAATTGCCGTTAATAATGCCACATGTGTCCAGTCACGTTTCGTCAAATAGGAAATAAGGAATAACGAAGCGGGGCGGCGAGAACCGGCGGCGGAGAAACGACGGTTCGGGGTTTAAAAATTTCTCACGCGGCGTCCTCTTCATTGGACAGAGCCTTTGAGTTATAAACCGTAAATAGAGAGGAAAGTACACCGTGGCGGCACCGGTGGCGGGAAATCGCTGATTCGCCGATTTAGATTTTTTACGCGGCTTCGCAGTTTGGGTTCGGGACTCGAGTTTTCATTCATCAGAGGGGGAATACTGATACTCTACACGAAACGAGCTTCTCTTCTTCGCCCGGCCGACCCGCGCGCCCCGCACACTTCGTTGAACAACACACAAGGTGAGTCGATACGCCCGCGCCCATGACGTCGTGACGCGCGATGCCGCCGCCCGAGGCTTTGCGACGCGTCCTCCCTCCGTTGAGCCACCCCGCGCGTTTGGAGGAAGCGAGCGATCGGTCGATCGCCGCGCGAAAAATATCGTCTCCCATCGGATCTCAGAGCGCGGCTCGGTGACCGATCGATCGCGCGCTCGACGGGGATTGAAGACCCGTCGCGTCGTCCGTCGAGCGTCGACATCGCGCGGGAACACACGCCGTGACGATCACGTCGCCCCGTCCACACGTGTTCACCCGTCAGATCGCACGCGCACGCTGACCCCGCGCCCCGCCTTCCGCCCGCTCCTCCAAAAACAGTTTCAAAACAAAACAAAAGATCATGTCCGTGCTCGCTATGAACGCCATGGCCAAGGCCGTCGTCGCCCCCAAGGTGACCGCGTCCAAGCCCCGCGCCTCCGCCTTCATGGGCCGCCCCGCCGCCCTCAAGGCCCGCGTCGCCGGTACGTCCCACCGCCCTCTCAACGCATGCCAAAAAACGATGAAACAAAAAAGAATCTTGTTCCCCTTCTTCGCAATCTCATCATCATGCGCAAATCTCTATAGACCTTCTCTTCCCTGAAGCTAACCGCGATACTAATACCTCCCCACCGAATCAATCAATCCACCGCAGCCCCCAAGGCCCGTGCCCAGGTCACCGTCAAGGCTGCCTCCCAGACCGAGGACCTGAACAAGAAACTCAGCGAAGTCACCTCCACCGTCTCTGAAAAGTGGGACGAAACCGAGGAGAAACCCGCGGTGGTCACCCTCGGCGTCTTCGGGTACGTTCCTCCCTTATTACCCGTTACGAACGCCTAATTCATCAATTCATCAATACCCGAACCCTCACTGACCACCCACGTTCCATCGATCAACAGCCTCGTGGGTCTCGTCGCCGCGAACGGCGTGCTCAAGTCCATCGACGGCCTTCCCCTCGGTGAGTTTATTTTATATATTTCTCGTATGGGCAATTCGACTGACGTTACCGGTTTTGGTCATCACAGTGCCCGACCTCCTCGAGCTCGTCGGCATCGGCTTCTCCGGTTTCTACATTTACCAGAACCTCCTCTTCAAGCCCGACCGCGCCGCGCTCAAGGACTCCATCTCCAAGTCCCTCGACAAGGTCCTCTAAATTGCCAATCGCTTCTTTTTGGAGTGAGTGGTCTCATCGCTTTCTCTCGTCGTCGCCGGGGGAGAGTAAAAAAAAAACACAAATCATGAGTGCCTGTATTTGCATAGTAGCGGCGTTGTAGCAGCGCGAAGATGGGGTCGGACCGGAGCCGCCGCGACTGCCTTTGACAATAAAACGAAAACGCTTCAAACAAATATATATCAGTTCACTTCGCGCGACGACGTCGTTCGATCAAGCAGCGGCGGTCCCGTCACTAGAGATTCATAGGAGATTTATGTTTTTGATTCGGCTTTGCGTAAATATGACAACACAAAACTGCTAAAGAGTTGCAAACTACGGGGCGACCACCTAGGTTCCCCACGCGTTCCACCACATGCGTGAGACTTATACTCACGCCTTGACGCGGCCGTAGGTCTTCGCCTTCTCCTCGGCCGTCTGGAACCGACCGTGGCCGAATTTGGACGAGGTGTCGATGAACTTGATGGCAATCTCCTCCTGCGCCATGCGGTTCGTTTGCTTAAACAACGACTGGCGCAAAGTCACCAGCCTCTTACGCGGGCCGCCGATGCCACCCTTGATCATGAGGTAATCGTTCTTGACGATGCCGTAGTGGGGGAAACCACCCATGGGTGTGATGTCCTTCTCGGTGGCGTCGTGTTCGGTGGTGGCTTTGTGGGAAGATTCGCCTTCTTTGCCGACGCGATAGATTTTCTTGTTGATTTCGGTGCGGTGGTGGTAGCCGTGCTGACCGGGTCGCGCGACGGTGAAGGCGACGCGCGCGGGGTGCCACGCGCCGATGCATCCAACCTTGCGAAGACCGCGGTGCGTCTTGCGGGGAAGCCTGGTGACTCCCCATCGGGTGATGACGCCTTCGAAACCCTTACCTTTGGTAACCGAGATGCAGTCAATCATCTCATCCTTGTTGAACACGGCGTCGACGGGGATAGCCTTTTCGAAAAACTTGTACGCGAAGTCAACCTTGGCGGCGATGTCGCCGCCGTTGACCTGGATCTCCATCACGTGCGCCTTCTTCTGCTTCAGGTTCTTAACCTTGCGAACTTGGGTGTGCGCGATGACGCGGACGACGTCGGCGTTCTTCTTCAGGGATTCGAGCTCTTGGTTGATGCTGCCGTTGGTGTACTTCTTGGCGTACCTGGTGAAAGCCTTCTTCTTGGACTTGAACCAGTTCTTGTAGAAGCGGCGGCGGATCTCGTCGTTGAGGTGCTCCGCCCACACGGTGTTGAGCGCTCGTAGGCCTTGCGGTGTTTTGACGTAGCCCACGACGCCGACGACGACCATCGCGGGGGTTTCGACGATGGTGACCGCCTCGAGGGTTTCCTTCTTGTGGAGCTTGGACCCGGGCTTGTCCACGTCGCGGACGACGTGGGTCATGCCAGCCTTGAAGCCGAGGAAGGCGGTGAGATGGGGGTCTTTGCTGGCGTCGTCCCTGGGGAACTTCTTGCATTTACCCCTGGCGCGTTGGGAGCGCTTCTTGGGGAGGAATCCAAGGTGACCCATTCGGGGTTTCTCGAACTTGCGGTGAGACATCTGTTTGTTGTTCGGAGTGGGAGTGGGGAGTGGATGTGGTGAGTTTTGGGTTAGATCGGTGCGAAGGGTTTTCTTTTTTGTGAGGAGGGTGAAAAAACCCTCGGCCGGCGGGGATGAATGGCGACCCGCGGGGATGAACGCGCGTCCGGTCGCCACAAGTGGCGCTGGCCGGCGTCGTGTGATGTGTTCACGACGTTCGGTTCTACGTCGCGGCGCGGATCGCGGTCGGAGCGCACGCACGCGCGATGAACCGGCCGGCGGAAACGCCGAAAACCCTAAATCCCGCCGGAAAAAGCCCGAGATGGCGTCGTCGTCGTCCGTCGCAACGCCGCGCGTGTGAATGACGCGTGGTGGACGGCGAGGCGCGATGCGACGTGACGCCGGGGTCGATCGAGTGGGAGCGCGCGCTCACCTTGCTAGTCTCCTTTCGGCGATACTACGTTGCGTCGAGCGCTACGTGAAAAGGGTCGTCAGGCTCCATCGAGGCCGCTGTTTGTTCGTCGAGATCCGAGAGAAAGAAAATCGGGTGTCAGTCGTATTTCCTTGAAGAGAACTACAGTCTCCAAGGTTATAATCTCATCTATTTGCATTTACATTTAATTGTTTAAGAGAAAGTATACATGGCGAGATTCCCTGGCTCGAAAATGTGTTCATCGTCACACGCGTCACGCGCCCGATTGCGAACGCAGCGACGACAGCTCCACCCGCAACTCCTCGCTCGTCCGCGTCCAATCCTCCCCGACCGCCGGTGCACCGAGCGCTTCAGCCTCATCGAGTATCGCCCGTTCGCGCGCCTTCTCAATCGCGATCCGCGCCTCCCGCGCCTCAGCCTGCCGCCTCCTCTCCAACAGCATGGCGGTTGTCTTTGCCTGTAAGAGTTGAACAAAACACGTCGTCATACCAATTGACCATACGAATATAAAAATAAACCCACCTCCAACGCCGCTTCTCGTTGCAAACGTTCCTTCGCGATGGCGTCAGCCTCCGCCGCGCGCTTCGCCGCCGCGCGCTTAGCTCGCTCGAGTTGCAGGATGGCGTCCGCTTCCATCTCCGCGCGGGCGATGGCGATGGGATCCGATAAAGGCTCCTCGTCGTCGTCGTCGTCATCTTCGTTCATCGTTGTTTTGTCTTTGCTGTTTTTGTTTTTATCGTCCCTCCGTCTCTTGTCGTTAGCCTTGTCTGTATTCGAGCCGCCCTTCTTCTTCTTATCCGCCGCCTTCGCTCCTTCGTTCTTACGTCCCGGGTTCGATTCCCGCGTGGGTTCCTTCGCGAGCTCCGCCAAGAGTTTCTTCCCCTCCAGCTCCATCCCGCCGAGCGTGTCGATGACTTTATTCGCAGACTGTAATAAACAAAACACGACGTCAGTATCTAATTGCCCGTACGTAAGAAAATAAAGTTAAAAATAAACTCTCACCTGAATGTCTTGGGTGAGCACGAATGCGTAGCCCATGTTCTTACCGCCTCGCCTTGGGAGCCGTACGCCGGTGACCCCGGGGAGTTCCTCGAGAAGCCACGCGACGTCTTTCTTGCCGAGGGCTTTGGGAATGTTAGACAGGTAGACGGTCTGATTACTGTTTGTGTTTCGAGGAGAAGCATTGGAATTGTTTTTAGCCTTTGACGACGCGTCACCGCCTGACGACGCTCCTCGCGCCTCCTTGGGTTTCTGCGAAGCCCCGCGTCGTCGTCGTTCGTCGGCGCCGTTCTTTTTCTCGGAGTTATCCGCGCTTTCGGCACCGCCGGGTTTCGAACTCGCGACCTCCGTCTTACCCGCGTGCACCCGCGCCACTCGTCCGATGGTGCCGTCCACGAGCCGCACCTTCAATCCCTGCGGGTGCGTGGCCGAGTTGGTGAGGAACTCTCGGACCACCCCGCGCGTCGTGGACCCACTGCGCTGGTCCTCCTTGCGTATGACGTCGACGTCGGATCCGATTTGGATGTCCGCGCGGCGCCGCGGGTCGGGGTCGATGCCCGGGCGCACGAACGCGAACCTATCATGGCCATCGTTGGACGACGACGACGACGACGACGCGAGGACGACCCACGGCTGCCGAGACGAAGACGCCCACGCCGCCGTGCGAACGACACGAGTGTGTCGTGTGCGCACGTGCCTCGACGCGTGTACGCGGGTGGTGTCTCCGGGACGATGCCGAGGAGAGGGGGCGAAGGCCGCGTGCGCCATCGCCGACGTCACCATCTCTCGCCAACTGTGGATATGCCACGCGCTTGTCTTGGACCTTTATTATTTATGTGCGGTTATTTACTTGTAGCACTTTCGTGGTGTGAATCACGCGTGTTTGATGAATAAACATCCGACGCGTGTAACAAAATGTCCATATACGAAGACATAATTCTGATAATTTACGACGGAAACAAACGAGATCGAGCGTTGTTGCTTTCCGTTCCTCGGAAGGGCTGCGTGGGAATTATAAGAGTCGCGCTCGTCTCGTTGTGGAGACGGGATGCGGGCGGTGGAGTGCCTCGTGGTGTGCGGCCTCCCCGCACAGCCCGTCACCGTCGACGGCGTCGCGGGTTTCGTCGGCGCGGGCGAATCCTACAGACCGGAGGTCCTTCAGTCCTACCCTCCGACGACGGGGCTGGGGGATCTTCTCCCAGGCGGGGGCGACGACGACTCTCCGCGAGATGATGGGGAGATGGGTCAACGATGGCCGCCGCACCTGGCGGCGTGCGCGATGCCGCGCGGCGTGGACGTCCACGTCGCGTCGAACCCACCGCCCGATGCCGTCACCCCCGCGTCATACCCCATCGTCCTCACCGACGCACACGGCGACGCCTATTACTGCGCGTGTCTCTCCATCCTCGCGCCGGTGCCCACGAGGACGCGCGAGACCGTGGGCGCGNCGCTGCGGAGCGCGTGCGCGCGGCAGTGCGTGGTGCTCGTCTCCCGCGCGCCCATCCTCGACGCCATGACGCACGCTCTGAACACGCTCGTAGCGTCCGCGTTCGCATCCGGCGTGCGGAGCGACGCGCCATCCTTCGCGGAGCTCGCCGCATCCTTAGTCGACGGACTCAATGTCGCGTGTCATGACAGTAACACAGCTGTGCGACATGACTCGTCATCAAACATGGACGAGAAGGGTTTGACGCCGCCGACGACGTTGTTCACGGTGTGCGGAAAGACCATAGCGCTTCCCCCCGTGGGTCCATACGACGACTGGGTTCGAGGCGGCGGCGGGGATGACGACGAAAATGACGATGATGAATGTATCGATTCTTCTTCGCCGGCGTCTCTGTTTGCCCATACGTCCTCCTCCGCCGCCGCTTCCTTCGAGCCCTTGCTGCGAGCGTTGGACGAGCGTAACGTCGCCAGGGCGCTCTGCGCGGTGGCGTGCCAACGCCGGTACGTATCTTTTGATTAACTCTCGTATGTGCAATTAGACTGACGTAAACTGTTTTTGTTCACAGCGTGTTACTGAGAGCTTCGTCCAACTCGTTGCTGGTGCTCTGCGCTGGGGCGTTGTTGCGAGCCATGAAGCCGCTTCGGGTGAGTGACAACTGATGACCCATACACGATCCACACCCAAATACCCAATTACCAACCAATTACCAACCAATCACTGACCGCTCGCCCCTATTTACGCTACGCAGTACCGATCGGTTTTCGTGCCGTGTCTCCCCGTCTCGCTGCTGGAGTACCTCGACGCGCGCGCTCCTTTTTTGATGGGTCTGCGATCCGACGTGGACGTCCCAGCCGAACGACTTCGCGGGTGAGTGACAACCCATACACGACCCGAATCAAATACCCAAATACCCAAATACCACCCAATCACCGACGAAACGCTCACCGCTTACCCATACGTAGGATCGTGGTGATCGATCTCGACGCTAATCGCGTACGCGGCGATAGGGACGAAGTCGAGGGCAAAGGTTCCACCGCCTCAGGGACGCAATCGCAGGGACCCAGTGGCAACAACAGGGGAAGAAGCGATAACCGGTCGAGGAGTAAATCGCGGGGTAAATCCACGGAACGCGGCGCCGGGTGAGTGTTAACTCGTACACGACACGCGCTCAAATACCCAATTAACACCCAATTAACACCAAAACACCACCCAAACGCTAACACCAAACACCACCCAATCACACCCTAACTATCCATCCAGGAGTCACAAAGAAGAGGACGTGCCGTGGCCAGGGGACGCGGGCGAGGTTTTGGTGCAAAGGCTGCGCCAGCTTCGGTCGCCGGAACTGTGCGAGATGGACTCGGAAGATCCGCTGTCGCCGAATAAATCCCGCAAACCAACAGCGCACCCGGGATCGCCGCCGAAATACCGAAATACCCCCGACGCACGCGACGTCGACGACGACACAGACGCGGGAGGTGACCTAATTAGGGTATANCCGGGCGCCGAGGAGTTTCGCGACGCGCTGCGCGCCGCGGCTCGGGCGCAAGGGGGTAAGCGCGGCCGACGGTGGTCAAAGTCGCACGACGAATGCGCGCGGGTGAGTGCGCAAACAGACAGACTCCTTTCCCGTATACTCAAATACCCAATCACTAACCGCAATTACTAACCAATCATCCCCACGTAACCACCCGCAGCTGTGTTTCGCGTACATGTGGCGTTGCGTGCCCGCGGGGTACCGCGCGCATCTAGCGGACGGCGGCGAGTGTCTCGACCGTCAAGCAGAGTCAAAGAGTCGCGGAGTCGGGGTAAAAAAATCTTTCACCGACGTTACTTTCCGAAGCGTCCAGCTGAGCCAAGCCGCGACGGTCACCGGTTCGAACCCGCGGTGGGGCGAAAACTCAAACGGAAATAATAAATACCACGGCGAGCTCGCGCCCATGGGACACGTCGCGGGTGCCCCGTCGACGCACGCGTCGGCGCTCATCGGGTCGAAGTCTGCAAACGCTCCTTCGGTTCCGCCGAAGCCGAGCCGGCCTCGCGCCGGGTACGTCGAACAGTCTCATTTCCTTTCCCAAATACCCAATTACCACCCAAATGCTGACCGACCTTCCCCCGTTGTCCAGACTCCCGGCGCTGGAGCCCCCGAACACCGGATTCGCCGCGACCGACGGCGGGGAAGACGACGTATGGGCAAACAGGGACGGCGGCGGCGCCCCCGCGGAATCCGGGCTGGGTTTTCTCGGTACGTTTCTTTTTATTTCCGCCGTATTGGCAATCAGTTGACTGACGTCGTGTTTTTAAAAAGGCTTCAACGATAAACGCACGGGAACTCCAAACACGCCGGGGCGGCAAATACCGGCCAAAGCGTCGAGTTCCACCGCGGGTCTTAGGGTGTTTGATCCGGGGTCGGTTGCAAAGGAGCTGAACCCTGAATCGGGGGTTAAACCGTTCAAGTCAAACTCCGCCGGGCGAACCAAGCCGAAGCACGGTAAGTTTATTTTGACTCTCGTATAGGCAATTGGACTGACGTCATGTTTTGTTTACAGGCCGATCGGCGTCGTCGACTTCGTTTTTCGCCGCGCCGTCTTCGCCGCCGCGCATGAATCGAGCGGTAGGATCGTCAAACTCGGAATCCGACGGCGAGGGTTCGGTCCCGGTGAAGACCAATTCCGGTAAAAACCTCGCGGCTTTCGTGCAGTCCATGTCCCCGCCGCGAATGTTCAGCTCGTCCATGGGGTTAAACCTGTCGTCGCCGAGCAAAGCCAGGTGAGTTTATTTTTATTTACATATGGGCAATTAGAATGACGTCGTGTTTTGTGTACAGAAACTTCCGAGAACGGCGGCGCGTCAGCGTGGACGTCCAGGACGGAGGAACCCACAAGCCTGGGTCACACGCCGTGGGTGTGGACACGGGCGGAGGACTGACGGACTCTGGGGAGAAGACTTCGAGTTCAAAATCCGTGAGTTCAAATTTTAATGTTTGCATATGGGCAATTAGAATGACGTCGTGTTTTGTGTACAGGCGTCGAAGTCATCCGGCGGCGGCATCTTCGGCCTTACGTTTCGAAGCAGGCGCAAGAGCGAAGTGAGTACAGCACAGTCTCCTCACCTACCCAAATACCCAATTACAAATACCCAATTACCACCCAAACACTGACCGTTCACGTCCCTATCATCACGCAGGCTGCCCGGTTCAAATCTGACGTGAGGGGCGAGAGCGAAAAAGGCGCGGGTAACTACGCGAATTCGTTGGCTGAGATGACCGCGCGATCGTCGCACTCGGGCGGGGAGCTGTCCCAGTGGATCGCCATGTCCAAGAGCGACACGCCCGACGCGGAGAAATCGCTCACGAAAGCGTCAGAGGGGGATGAACGGCTCGGCGATCGGGTCGATGGTTCTGAAAAAAACCCGATCGACACCGGCGATCGTTCGCATTCGATTCATGGTGACGTGCCCGCGTCAGTGCCGATTGAATCGGCGCTCGTACACGCGTCACCGGTCGAAACCGCCGCCGTGAGTGGTGGCGGTGTGATTGACGATTCGGGTCCTCCTGACGGTATCGAAGCGGATTCATCGGTGAAGAGCAAACCGCTGTCGGCCAGGTGAGTTTATTTTAACTCTCGTATGGGCGGTTAGACTGACGGGTAAGTGTGTTTTGTGTGCAGGTCGTTGCAACGGATGAAATCCTTCGGCGAGTCGCCGCGGTTCGACCGGGGTCGGAGCGTCGGGGGCGAGGGGGATGATGTAACGGCCACGGAAACGGCTGCGATGGACACGAAGCGGCGTGATGTACCCGCCGAGGCTGTCGACGCGGGCGCCCACCGTCCCAAGCAGCCGGCGGAGGCAGGCGGGTCGGTTAAAAAAGAAGTTGATCGAATCGAGAGTCGGTACGTTTTTATATTGTGTTCTCTGACTGTTTGCCCGTATGAACTTTGTGTTTTTCATCAGGCTGGATTCATCGACAAACCCGAGCAAATCGAGACCCGAACACAAAGCTTCCGACGCGGAGGTCGTCGCGTCGAAGACCAGGGAGCTGTGGGCGCTGGCGTCCGCGGGAGCCGCGATGCGCGCGCGCGCCGCCGCCGCCGCCGCCGCCATCATCGCCCTGAAACCTTCACACAGCTGTGTCGCCGCCGAGAATTCACACCTCGACGGCTCTGGTTCTCCTCTCAACGCTCCCGCGGAGCTGGCGGCCGTGGACCTCGACGGAGTCCTCGCCGCCATGGAGGGCCTACACGGCGAGCTATCGCATCATACCGCCCTGCGAAGTCTGGGCACTGACGATGATCCAATCGGCGCATCGTTCACTCCAGGTTTGTTGAGTTATTACTCGGGCCAGACGCTTCGTTTAATCGAGGAGGACGGTAAGTTTATTTTAATCATCGTATNGGCAATTAGAATGACGTCGTGTTTTGTTTACAGGGCCGGGGTCCCCGAAGGTCTCGGGTTCGAACCCCACGGGCGCCAAATTGGGATCGGAAGCGGAGCGACGGATGCGGGCGGCGGACGAAGAGGTGAAGCGACGCGCGGAGGCGGATGCGAAACGTCAGATTGAAGCCTCCAGGGTCGCCGCCGCGAACGAAGTAGCCGCGGCGCCGGTGCGTGTTTTTTCTTTTGTTGTTTTCTCTCCAACTGTCTGCCCATACATACATACTGAACCTGTGTTTATTAACTTAACTCACAACTCACAGGGCTTCCCAGCGGCGTTCAACGCGGCGGCGGTCGCCGCGATCGCGAGCGGTGACGCGTCGAAGGTCCACGTCATCTTACGTATCGTCCGCGCGCCGGGGACGCCGGCGTTCGCTAGGGCGTTACCCGGGGGTGCGAAGACGTGGTCCGATCCCGCGGTTTGGATTGGCCTGGACCGTTTTTATAATTCACGATTGGTGGATTCACGTATGGGCGACGAGGCAGACGATAATTCTAATTCAGGTAACGGTGCTCCGTATATAGGGAGCCGGCGGGATCTCGCCTGGCGTATGGCGAGCGTGGGTCTTCCGCCGCACGCGATCGGTGGGATCCTGGCGCGTTTACCGGTGCATGATGACTCTGAGTCGTCACTCCCGGGAGAGCCGACTCGCCAGATGGATATTCAGACTCTGAATTCAATTCAGAAGGATCCGCCTACGGGCAAACAGGGAAGCAACACTTCCGAAGATGTGAATAACCGCGGTAACGGCAATAACGACGCTAACAACACCGGCCTGCCGCCGAGGGTGGCGCCCGTTCCCGTGGCGAGCGCCGATCGAGTCGGTCGATCGGTCGGCCGCGTCTGGGAAGTTTCCAAAAGCGTCAATAACAACAACGACGCCGACGCTAACATCGACGATGACCAAATAGCCAAATCGGGCGGCGGTACCGGTACGCACTTCGGTGACGACGACGACGCTATTACGCGTATACGGCAGAGCGGCACGAGCTCCGGCGCGGGCGCCGCCATCGTTCACGACGCGTGGATCGAACGGATGCGACTGGCGGCGCGCGCGAGTTCCGACCCGGCGGGTGGAAAAAAAAAACGGTTTAAAAACGGTTCCTCCATCGGTAGTGCCGATTCGTCTTCAATTCCGGACGACGCGGAGAACACGGCGCCGTGGTGGGCGCTGCCCACGGGTGCCACCGGGATCGGAGGGAAATCGCCGTTCAGTCTGGACGCCCACTGTGGACGCTCTGTCAAATCGCTCGGTTTCGCCAAACGACGAAATAATTCGGTCAGTGTTTTTGGTTCTCTAACTGTTTTCCCATATATACTAACTTGGTGTTTTACACATCACAGGGCTCCATCCATCGCGAGGGAACCGTGGACGCCGCTGATACGCAGTCGTCGCTGGAGGATTACCTCCTGGGCCTGGACCTCGACGGGGATGAGAACGACACGGATGGGGATGGAACCCGCGACTGGAAAATTAATTCCAACACGCGTAACCTCCGAACCGGCTATAAAAACGGCTCGTATTCCTCTACGGCCAACTGGCGCGGCTTGCCCTCCGACGTTTACGTCTCGTCGCCGTGGTCGCACGAGTCGATGGCTCGCCGGGACTCGCGCGGTAACACTCCTCGCGCGGGAAAACAATCCGCGAATAGTCCCTCAAACGCCAATTACGATGAAGGGTCCACTCAAGGTTCCATACGAGGTTCCAACCACGCCATCACCGCCGTGGCGTGTTCGATGAACAACAACGGGGGGTCCAACGCACGATCCATCGCGGTGGGCTCCTGCTTCGGCGCGTTCGCGGTGAGTTTCTTTTAATCTTAACTCGTGCGGGCAATAAGACTGACGTGTTTTTGTAACTCAGGTTTGGAATCCATCCACCGGCGCCATCGTCCGCGCCAGAGCCGGCGGGTGGGGCGAGGCGGACGCGGGTCACTACAACCCGAACATGGGTCTCACCGCGCTAGGGTTCACGGGCGAAGGCGGATTTTTAGCGGTTGGGGGTACCAGGGGCGGCGGTGCGTGTCCAGCAGTCTCCCTTCCACTGTACCCAAACACCCGATTACAAATACCCAATTACCGTCCAATTACAACCAATCACCGACCAATCTCCCATACCAATCTCCCATACAGGTGTCGCGGCTTGGGACGTGCGAACGGGCGCTTGCGTGTCCGCATCCCCGGGGTCACACGCGGGCGCGGTCACGGTGGTCCTGGCGGCCACCGGACCGGGCCTGGGCGGACCCGAGCAAGTCGGAACCAATCCTTCGAACAGCTCTTCAAATTCTTTAAATCCGGCGTTGGTGCTGACCGCGTCGAGCGCGCCGGGCGACGGACGCGTGCGCCTGTGGGACGTGCGCACGGGCCCGAGGGAGACGGCGGCGGCGCTCGGCGGGCACGTCGGAGGCGTCACCGCCGTCAGTCCTTCCCCAAACGGTCAAGCCGGAAGCGGTGGGGCTTTCTTCACCGGTGAGTTTTTATTGTAATTCGCGTATTGAAAAGGGCGATTAGGGCAATTAGACTGACGGCGTGTTTTGTTTTGTGTATAGGCGACGGCGCGGGAACGGTGAGGGCTTGGGACTGGCGACGCGCGGGCGGCGGCGCGGTTGCGTCAGCGCGTGGGCACGTCGGGTCCGTCACGGCCGTTACTTCTTTACATTCGTCGCGGGCGGATGTCGCGGCGTCCGCGGGGGTGGACGGGGTCGTCCGGGTGCTTTCGCTCGACGGCGCCGACGGTGCGTGTATTATGTTATTAATCCTCGTACGTATTGGCGATTTGACTGATGACGTCGTGTTTTGTTTTCAACGTTTACAGGCGGGTGCATTAAACTGGTCGGGCACCTCGGGCCGGTGACGTGCCTGCGCGCGGTTGGTAGTGGCAACGTGAGCGCGTCGGAGATGAACGCCGCGGTCGCAGGTTCGAACCCCGTCGACGCCAATTTAATACGCGGGAAAGACGCATCGGGTGCCACGATTCATTCCGCGGGCGGGAGCAAAGTTAAAGGGCACCGCCGGCTGAGCAGCATCATGGATCTCGCGCCCAACCTCGGATCCGATTACTTCGACGGAGGGGCAATTGATTCTTTGACCCATAACTCGGGTCACGGCACCGTGGGTCTGGCGTCCGGGTCCGTGGACGGGACCGTGCGTCTGTGGTGCCCGAACGCGAACGCCTCGCGCTGGCACTGCGCCGCGGTGGGGCACGCGCACGACGGTACGCTTATTTCAATTCTCGTATGATTGGCAATTATGGGAAATTTGACGACTGACGCCGTGTTTTGTTTGTTTATCGACAGGTCCGATACTCTCCATGGAGACGAACGCGAGCGGGTCTTTGCTCACCGCGGCGTCGGACGCGAGCTTCGCGCGTTGGCCCGATTCCGAACCCTTCCTCAGACGCGCTCGGTTCGGCTCGAGCGGTATTCATTCGAGCGGCGCGCTCAAGGGTGGCGGCGTTCACGGGAGACAGCGAGAGAGAGCCGGGGGTTCAAATCACGGCAGTGCGGCATTTGCGAGTTTTTCGGGAAGTAACAACTCTGGGAAACGGTTGAGGCATTTCGAGTTTGGCGGCGGCGGCGGCGCTGCTTGGACGCCGACGCGGATGCATCACAGGGTGGACTCACCCCGGGTGTGCGCGATCGATCCTTCGGGGGCGGGGCGGATGGTGACGGGCACGAGGGACGGAGTGGTGACGTGCGCATCGCTCGATTGATCTTAATATGTAGGTAAACTACTTTCCAATCACTCCACGACCTCCAACTCCTTGATCCCGACGCATATCGTAGCGCTCATCTTGTGTGCCGGGCATTTTTCGTTATTGAGTTGCAGGCCCCAGTCGCCGTTGTATTTGTACAGCCGAGTCCAGTTCCCTTCCTTATATTCGTCGACGAACTTCGAAGCTGTCCTATCCAAATACTCGTCGTTCTTATCGTCATCGGCGAGCTTCCAAAAGTCCTTACAGCCCCAATACTCCTTACAGAGCACAGTGAAGGTGCCCTTAGCGGCTGCTTTCGCGGATGTCATTGATTTGTAAACGACACCCTGGTGTTCCTTTCTCTCGTGCACCTCGTGCATCTCTCTCTCCCTTTGCTCTGCCGACTCCATCTCATCATGTTAGTCTTCATGATATCCTCTTTGATATTCTGCGTAGTCGTCCATGAAATCCTCGTCGAACTCTTCAATCGTTGTGTCGACTTGGTACTCGACGGTGTACACGCGCGAGCCCGGCGCTGCATCTACCTCTGCATCCTCAGCCTTCTTCTTCGCACTCTTCGCACTCTTCGTCTGGTCCTCACTGTTGGGAAGACCCCGCTTGGCCATCGAGAGACCGTCACGCGATTTCACCCGTCGTTCACCTCGCGTCGCCGGACGGCCCGAGACTGATGTCCCGCTCGCGTCGACCGGGTGCCTCCGCTTGGCGCCAATTTTTATGACATCACGTCGCCAAAAAACAAACAAGATGTGGCACAATCATCATGATCTCGCCTCTCACTCCGCCCCGCGCGTCGATCGACCATTCATTCGCGGTCGCATCGCATCGCATCTATATCCACTTACACGCCACGACACATCATCGATCCCGAACCACACACAGCTGTGCGGCGACGACGACGACACGAACGACCACCATGAACGACTACGAGGCGAGGCGCGAGGCGAGGATCGCGCGGTGAGTTTATTTCAAGGGTTCTCGTATGGGCAATCGGGCTGACGTCATGTTTTTCTTTTCACAGAAATCGCGCCATCCTCGCGCAGCTCGTCGGCGACCTCCCGAACGCCATGATGGCCGCATCCACCACCAGCCACTCCAAGCCGGCGTCCGGGCCGTCCAAGAAGCGCCCGCGTACTGAGATCAACGAAGAGGACCTGCGCAGGAGCGGCCGCATACGCAACCTCCCGGCTCCAATCTACACCACGTTCGAGCGCGACGAAGATCTCGGCGATAAATCCGGCTCTCGGTACGTCTATTTATCTAATTATCTCGTATGGGAAACTAGCATGACGTCGTGTTTTGTTTACAGGAAATCCACCAAGAAGACGACCGGGAAGGATACTGCCACGTACGCCGGTACCTCCGCCGCGGGCGGCGTTGTCACCACCGTATCCCCACCCCCACGGTCCAAGTCCTCCGCCCCAACATCCGCCAACTCCTTAAAGGCACTCGACGCCAAGATGACCGCGTGCGCGTCAAACCATCTGGGCATGGTAAGTTGATTTAAGAGTTATTTCATGTTATTTCCGTAGCACTACGGGCGATTAGACTGACGCGTGTGTTTTGTTCAACTCTCACAGCCGATATCCGACGGAACCGGGTCGTTTAAAGCCGCCGTGATACACGAGATATCCCCAATCGCAAACCCAAAGTTCAGCAAGATGAGCGGCATCCAGGTGAGTGACACTCGTACACGACACGCACTCAAATACCCAAACACCACCCAAACGCTAACACCAAATACTAACATCAAACACTGACCAATCACCCCTTATCCATCCAGGAGTGGCGCAACGTGGTGACGCTGTTCGTAAACGTCGGGGTAAGTTCATTTTGATCATTTCATGGGCAATTAGACTGATGTCGTGTTTTGTGTACAGGATAAACACGGCAACTCGTACGACAACGTGTTCACGCACGCGGGGGTGAGTTTATTTTAATTCCTTCTCGTACGGGCAATTAGTATGACATCGATCGTGTTTTGTTTATCACAGGGTCGAATAACTTGGTTCGCGCAGCCCAGGTGGGTTTATTTTAATTCTCGTACGGGTACGGGCAATTGGACTGACGATGTGTTTATTTCATAGGCAACACGAAGACACGCCGGTGATTCAGCGCATCATATCGACGA
>JGI24539J26755_10000623_pt1 | contig 16705 bp, 17 predicted proteins | sample NorSeaMetagenome_2_FD_26755 | JGI IMG/M metagenome (IMG submission 26755) | reverse complement strand
TCCAGCCGGACATATAAGTAACAAACGCTTCCCCAAGCCCCTCTTTACGCAAATGGTCTGCCGATACTGGCGTCCTCATAGGAGTAAAGTTGCTGTCTTCCTGCATTTGCCGAGGAAAATCATGATGGATAATCGCCGCGCGCCCGAGCATAACAAAATCGATCTCAGCGGCCATAGCCTGATTAATTTCTGAGGGGTTACGAAGTTTACCTGCAATGCCCAATGCGACATTACCGCGTTCAAGCTCAGTAAAATAGGATAATAATGTGCGACCCTTAAACGCCTCGTCTTCCGGTTCTTTGAACGAGTCCCATAAGGACATATCAAGAAAATCAATTTTCCCCGCAGACAATACGTTTTTTGCCACCTCAACAATATCGGGTAGATGCACGTCAAAGCGCTCAGGAGAGAGCCTTAGCCCTAGTAAAAAGTCCGGACGGCATCTAGTGCGAATACCATCAATAATCTCTGTAATGGGCCGCATGCGGTTTTTAATAGAACCACCAAACTCATCCTGACGCTGATTAATCGTGCCGCTAAGGAACTGAGCAAGAATATAGCCATGTGCACCATGAATTTCGACGCCATCAAAGCCAGCTTTTTCAGCTCTTTCTGCACCACAGATAAAGTCTTCTATTAGCTGTTGCACACCTTCACTACTAAGCCCAACCGCACCAGTCTCCTCATGGTTGGATGGACACACAGGGGCCTGCCCAATAAGGTCTGCTGGCGAGCGCATACCCGCATGATGAAGTTGTACCACAGCCAGGCTATCTTCTCGCTTAATGCCAGTGGCCAGTTTGGTAAGCCCCTCAAGATGATCATCGGAAAAAATACCCAGTTGCCCAGGGAACCCCTGCCCAACAGCCTGTATGTGAGCAGCGCAAGTCATTGTAAGGCCAAACCCGCCTTGAGCACGCATGGTTAACCAGCGGTATTCATCGTCTGACAATTTACCATCCGGGTGGCTTTGGGTGTTGGTCAAAGGCGCCAGCATAAAGCGGTTTTTTAAAGTCGCACCTGAGCTAAAAGTCAGGGGTTGAAATAGATCTTTCATAATGGGATCTCAGGTGTAAAGGCGGTTGGGTTTAGAACGGTTTATGACTAATTACGTTAGTCGAGACAGTTATTCAGAAATGATAAACGNAGGCTTGATCACAAATCAACCAATTAGTAAGAAAACCTTCTTTCTTAAGCCTTTTATAATCCTCAGATAGCCAAATAATACGCCATGACAAGTCAAGGTTAGGCTCTGCCACCTGCAATATGTGGGCCGGCAAATTCAATTAAAGCTTAATATCAAAATGCTTAACCACCGGCTCAGTAATCTCCCAAGTACCACTAAAGCCCGCCTCCACCACAAAGGCGTCTCCAGCTGACATAATTAAAGGCTCGCCGTCGTCTGGGGTAATTGTAATACTGCCTTCTATGAGATGCACAAACTCGTACTCGGCGTAAACTGCATGATAGGTACCCAGCGTGGCTGTCCAGACACCAGAAATCATGCTGCCATCATTTGATGTGCGCATAATCCACGTTTTCATGGTGGGCTGCCCTTCAATGACCTTCCAACCGTCAAGGTCTTCTGTAATCGGTTCAATATCATGCTGGTTATCAAGCTTAAATAAATGGTCCATCTGCATTGTCCTTTTTGGTGTGATGCTTTACGCAGCGATCTAGTTGAGGATGTAATAGCACGTTATGATTGGTAAAATATCCTATGCTAACTCAATTGACATTTTTCTCACCACTTGCCCAAAAAGGCTTACGCAACTCTGTCTTGAGAATTTTGCCCGCGCCAGACAAGGGTAAGGGTTCGGTCTGAAAGGTGATTGAGCGAGGACATTTAAACCCTGCAATCTGGGTTTTACAATAAGCAATAATATCTTCTTCAAAAGCACTAATTCCATCGTTAAGAACTACTACCGCATGCACCTGTTCCCCCCATTTTTCACTGGGAATACCAATCGCGGCGCACTGATTAACCCCTGGATATTGGTAAATTGCATTTTCGACCTCCGTTGAATAAACGTTCTCACCGCCAGATATAATCATATCTTTTACTCGATCAACGATGAACAGAAAGCCCTCATCGTCAAGGTAGCCGCCATCACCAGTATGTAGCCATTGATCGACAATTGCCTTACCAGTTTGCTCTGGCATATTGCGGTAGCCCTTCATTACATTGGGCCCACGCAGACAAACCTCTCCGACCTCCCCGTTTACCACTATTTGATTATTTTCATCAAAAATCGCAATATCAGTGCCAGGAATTGCTTGGCCAGCTGATTTTATCTTTCCTGCCAACGGACCATCAAAGGTGTGACGAGTTTTATCAAGTACGGTGATAATCGGCGAAGCTTCGGTTTGCCCATAAGCCTGATAAAAGCCCGTATTGGGAAGTTCTACAATAGCCTTCTTGATTACTGACTCCGGCATAGGAGAAGCGCCGTAGGCCACTGCCCGTAACTCCGTCAGGTCGAAATTATCGATATCCGGATGGTTAACCAGCATATTAATCATCGTGGGCACCATCAGCAGCCTGTCTATTTGATAATCTTGAATAGCGCGCATAGTCGCAACTGGCTCAAATCCTGGTAAAAAGTAATTAGTACCACCCACCGCTAGAGATGTCATACAGTAAAAAGCATCCGCAATATGAAACATTGGCGCGACATGCAAAATTTTATCCCCAGACTGGCAGTCCATAACAGCGACAGCCTGCAGTGCATTGACCACCAAATTGGTATGAGTGAGCATTACTCCTTTCGATCTGCCTGTGGTTCCTCCGGTGTAAAACAATGCTGCAACATCATTGCCTTGACGCCCTGCATCGGCAACCGGCTCTGCACTAACTAGATCGCTGTANGAACTATAGCCATCGGGTGTGNCCTNCTCATCAACAAAGATAAAATGNTGTGCGTATTTTAACTGAGGTCGAATATCGTCAATCAGTGCCGTAAAACTGCTGTCTACCAACACAACCTTAGCTTCTGAGTCGTTCAGCCAATAGACCACTTCAGGGCCGGCAAGTCGGGTATTGATCGGCTGAAAAATAGCGCCTGCCCAAGGAACTGCATACATGAATTCGAAGTAACGGTCGCTATTTAATGCGAGCATCGCCACGCAATCATCTTCGNNCACTCCCAGTGTCTGAAGGCCGCCTGCAAACCTTGCTATCTTTTCGTTGAATTGATTCCAGGTCTGCTGGCGCTCGCCATTGACCGTCGCTAATTGCGATCCTGCCGTCTGAACCATTCGAGCAATAAGTTGAGATGTTGAGAACATAGACATTCCAGTTTGTTAAAAATTTAAAGTAGCCTCAAACAGTTTGACCCAAAGTGTAAAAATAGCCCCGTCATTCCCTCAGACTATATGCATATATTTTTGATACTTTACCAACGCATCCTTTAGTTTACTTCGCATTCAAAATACTCTGGGTACAGCATAGTTGCGCTCTAGTATAGTTGTAGCATCCAGTTTTTCAATCAGTAACCAACGCATGAGTATTTAAAGCGCAAATAATCCAGCGATACGATGCTAATTTACCNCCTTCGAGCGACGACATTTAACGTCTTGATGGGCAAGTAATACGAAATCGAACACAAAAAAAGGAGGCTTGTGAAAGCCTCCTAAAGTTTAGGGTCAGATGTAGCTCATCTGCAACACATCGTTCCGAACCGACGTATATACCTGATCAAATGAGCATCAAAACCACCCACATTCAATAACGTGATTGGTCTGATACATTAAGATTAGTCCAAAAATTCACTCTTATCTAACCAATATTACATTAATTCATAAAGCCGTGCTGTCAGGGCCCATTTAGGACTTACAGAGACTTAGTAGCAATCTCATAGAGGTCTTTCACCAAACCCGGCTCATCAGCTATTGCCTGCAATTCACTACGCATTAACTCACTGTGGGGCGCTGCGAATGCTTTCCAGCGTGTCAACGGTGTTACCAGTCGAGCCGCTACCTGCGGATTGGTTTTGTTTAGAGACAATATTTGCTCACGCAGAAAGCGATAACCAGCGCCATCAATACTATGGAAGTTTACCAAGTTGGCATTACAAAACCCGCCAATAAGACTGCGTACCTTGTTAGGGTTACTCATGGTAAATGCTGAGTGTCGCATTAACGCTTCAACACGCGCCAATCCGCCAGCTTGACTGTTGGTTGCCTGAATCTGTAGCCAAAGATTCATCACCAGAGCTTCATCGCGATATTGTTGCTCAAATGCTGTTAGTGCTTGTGCTGCGTAGTCAGCTGCTGCAGGGCAATTGACCAAGGCGCTCAGAGCAGCCGCTTTATCAGTCATATTATCTGCCTGCTGAAATTGTGACCACGCCAGCTCTGCGCCAGTATCACCAACCAGCATAAGATAGCCAAGTGCCGCGTTTTTGAGGCTGCGACGGCCAATTTCATCAGCCTCAGGCTTATACTCAGACGGTATNTTGAAGGTGTTGTATACAGCCAGCAATTCATTCTTTAACGCGCCTGCCAGAGCCACACGCACAAACTGTCGAGCATCATGAATCGCCTCTGGATTAATCGTGTCGGTTAATTGGTGCATAAGAGCTTCACCCGGTAGTTGCAGCATTAGTGCAACCATCGCTGGGTCTAAAGAATCATCCTTAAGCAACCTAGCAAAGGCATCAATTAGACTTCCATTTAGGGCGAGTTCATGACCGTTTAGACTGTCTTCAGCTAACGTCTGTAAGATCGTCAAGCTGAGTGTTTGACTGGCATCCCAGCGATTAAATCCATCACTGTCATGGGCCATTAAATGCGCCAGCTGTTCATCGCTGTATTGATAGTTCAATTTCACTGGCGCAGACAGACCACGCAGAAGTGATGGTACCGGCTCGCTCTCTATGTTCCCAATGACCAAGCTTTGCTCAACATCGGTGAGTTCAAAAATAATTTGTGTATGCCCATCGCTATTCAAAATCTGGTCTTTGCCATCTGCGCCAACCAAGCCCAATCTGATCGGAATTACAAACGGCATTTTGTCAGTTTGACCTGGGGTGTCAGGGCAGTGCTGCTTAAAGTTTAAGGTATAGGTTGCCGCTTGCTCATNAAAGCTGGAGGTAACCTCAAGAACGGGGGTTCCTGATTGTTTGTACCAACGCCTAAATTGGCTTAAATCTCGTCCACTGGCATCTTCCATTGAGACCACGAAATCTTCAACCGTAGCCGCTTGTCCGTCATGCCGATCAAAATACAAATCACTTCCTTTACGAAAGGTCTCAGCACCCAGTAGGGTGTGATACATACCCACCACCTCGGCACCCTTCTCATAAATAGTCACCGTATAAAAGTTATTGATCTCCATATAGGACTCAGGCTGCACCGAGTGCGCCATGGGGCCACCATCTTCAGCAAACTGGTGGGTACGTAAAACAGCGACATCCTCAATACGCTTAACGGTTGGTGAATTCATATCCGAGGAAAACTGGGAATCTCTATAAACCGTGAATCCTTCTTTTAAACTCAACTGAAACCAGTCTCGGCAAGTCACGCGATTACCCGACCAGTTGTGGAAATACTCGTGAGCGACAATCGCTTCGACCCTCTGAAACGCAGCATCTGTACTGGTTTTAGGATTCACTAACACGGCAGATGTATTGAAAATATTAAGCCCTTTATTTTCCATAGCTCCCATATTGAAATCATCAACAGCCACTATCATGAAAATATCGAGATCATATTCGCGACCATAGACTTCCTCATCCCAACGCATAGAGCGCTTCAACGACAGCATGGCATGATCACACTTATCTAAGTCTTTCTCTTCCACAAAGATCTGCAAATGGACCTCACGACCTGAGCTAGTCACAAAACTATCGTTGACAACACTCAGCGTTCCGGCGACTAAGGCAAATAAATATGCTGGTTTTTTAAACGGGTCGTGCCAGGTAACAAAATGACGACCTCCGTCAAGAACTCCACGATCTATTGGGTTACCATTAGACAGTAAAATCGGATACTGCTGCTGATCACCAATCACTTTGGTGGTAAATTCAGCCATAACATCTGGACGGTCCAGATAATAGGTTATATCTCTAAAACCCTCTGCCTCACACTGAGTACAGTACATAGTACGAGATTGATAAAGCCCCATCATGGTGGTATTTAAGTGAGGTTGAATAAATACCTCAGTGGTGACTACACAGTGATCTGGAAGATTAAAGATCGTTAATGACTCTGCTTCTCGCAAATAATTTGCGGGTGCCAATAATTCTCCATCGACTTTCACCCACTGTAGATCCAGACCGGGGCTTCCATCAAGCACCAAACTATCAGACTTATCATGACTAGCCACATTACGTGCTACAGTCAATTCAGCAACAACCGACGTTTTTGATTCGCCAAGATCAAAAGTAAGATTAGTTTTCTCAATCAAAAACACTGCAACTTGATAGTCTTTGAGGTAAACCGTTTGTGGTGCTGCATCTTTCATAAAATTCTCTCTAGATTTGTAGATTAAGCCTCAGCGCTGAACTCAACGTTGTAGGCGGTATATTTTCGGATATTAATGACGCCGGTATCGAGGATCAAGTACTGACCTTTAATACCCTTTAAAATACCCTCTATTTTAGGTTGTTTGTCGAGGTTAAAACTTTTTACTTTTTCTGGAAACTGCTGCACAGGAAAGTCAATATGAAGCGTCGTCTGTTGATCAAGATACTGCATTGCTTGAATGCCGCATTCATCTGCTAGCTGTGATAACTCTGACTGGCACTTGTCCACGAGTTCATCTCTAAATGCCGCTAAATCAAGATCTTCATTATTACCCTTAAGCATTCTTTGCCACTGCGTTTTATCAGCAACATGCTGTCGTAAGCGATCTTCAATAAGTCCGGCTTGGCGGCGGTTTTTTACTCTAAAAATAGGTAGCCCTTGGGTAGCACCTTGATCGACCCAACGCGTGGGCAATTGGTCGCCGCGGGTAATACCCACTTTGACACCTGATGTATTTGATAGGTAAACAAAATGATCGGTAAAACAAAACTTCTCACCCCACGCCGAATCGCGACATGTTCCTGCATGAAAATGGCATCTCTCCGGGCTCATAATACAGGTGTCACACTGTGGAAGAGAGATGAAGCAGGGATAACAATAACCCTGGGCAAAGCTTTTCTTAGACCGCCGGCCACAATGAATACAGTGGATATCACCGAGGTGCTCTATTGAAATGGCGCCTCCTATAAATTGGTTAAGCGGTAATCGCTGATCATCCAGGGGTAACTGATAGTCAACGCTGCCATCAGCGCCAACGCTGGCTTCCATTTTGAGCAAATGCCCAGATTGTCGGAAAGTCATTAGTTCTTCCAAGATAAAGGCTGCGGCTCACTAGCATCAGGCGCACAGGGGGTTGTTTTAGGCGGCACGTAGCCAGTTCTCTGATCTTCCGGTAGCGCCTGTTCATAGGCAATGATCGCCTGCATGCACAATTCTTTTTGCTCGCTAGTAAGGCTATTTCCGTCGGGCCATTTACCTATTTCCACACCAAGCTTCAGCCTTGAATAAATATCTGGAGTGATGCTGCTAAGTAGTTGTTTAAGGTCCATATTTCTCTCACCGGTTTTTTCAACGGAGTTATGATGAGCTCCACGTATCAAAAGGCTACCCTGCCCTATTTTTTAACTTTGCCAATAATCCAAATGATAGTCCGAGCAACATACCACTTAGAAGTCCGCCCAAATGAGCGGCATTGGCAATACCAACGCCCAATAAAAAGGTAACCACAGGCGTCATACATAGCACTAACCAGCCAATCATAAAAGTGACTATCCCTTTCGGTAGCGTCATTAATGGATGGGGTGCAATACTGTTGGCAACCCAAAGATACCCTAGCAACGCGTAAACCACACCAGACATCCCGCCGAAATTCACAGCCCCTGACCACCAAAACTGGATTGCGTTGGACATTAAACCAGTAACCAGAATAATTAGCGTTAGATGGAAGGATCCCATCACTTCCTCAATGCGTGAACCCAGCATCGAGAGCCATAAGCTATTAAAAACAAAATGAAGTATTCCAAAGTGCAAAAAGATTGGGGTAATCAACCGCCAATACTCAGCACTATTAAACCCAGCAAAACTAAAATAACCCAAGGCAGTGCGGTAACTAAAACTAACTAACATGCCGCCGAGCGCACTCAAAACGACAAACAGTGTTACTGCAGGATAACGTTTAGCGAGAACATACCAATTGGGTTGTTGTGACATGGAACCAGGACCGTCTGTTAAAAAACGTTAAATCTAATCATCACTTTTCTGTACGTCCAATCGACTTCCCCAGCCCAGTTTTGAGCGGCAAACACTATAAAAGTTATTGTCTTGAGGATGGATAAGCAAAATGTCATGTTTATGGCGCGCAACGGTAATAACATCGCCCGGTTTAGTCACGATATCGTTTTGCCCATCACAAGTCAGCACTGGCTGTAATTTATTTCGCGTACTCACTCTGAGTTCCAGTTGTGCACTGCCGTGAAGCGCAATTGGCCTACTGCTGAGAGTATGAGGATTTAACGGCACTACCACCATGGCGTCTAACTCGGGGAAAAGCAGTGGCCCACCTGCCGATAAGGCATAGGCTGTTGAACCCGTTGGCGTGGCAACGATCAAACCGTCAGACCGCTGACTATAGACAAACTCACCATCCACATAGAGCTCAAACGTCATCATTCTCGCCGACATTCCTGGATGCAGGGCAATGTCATTTACCGCTGTGCTGGTTCCAATAAGCTCTCCATCACGCATTACGGTGGTCTCAAGCATAAAACGGCGGGTCTGCTTATAATCGCCCATCAGCACGGGTAATACGCGCGCTTCAATTTCGTCTGGAGAGATGTCAGTCAGAAATCCTAAGCGCCCCCTATTGATCCCTAACAAAGGAATACCAAAAGGAGCCATCTTACGGCTGGCACTGAGCATGCTTCCATCACCACCGACAACGATGCCAAGATCAATAGAGTCAGAAAAGTCTGTGATAGAAAAAATGTTCTCTACCGGCCAATCAACTAGTTTCGCAGTTTGCTGTTCATAGACAACATCACGTCCCTGACTGATAAGAAAAGTCTCAAGTCTCTGCAGAGATTCCTTAACTTCCGGTAAATCAAGATTGCCGAGTAAACCAACTCGCTGAAAATGGCCCATACACGCTAGCTCTGATAATGTTCCCGAAGATTATACAGTCTCGACTCACAATTCTATTACTTTCTTACAAAACAAAGCATCGATGCCGTAGAACCGCTCCACCCCCTCATGCAATAATTTTTATTATTGCAAAGTACAATTTGATGCATAATGCCGATAACAATGTATCTACGCTACTGAGAGCCTGCAATGTCTAAACAAACTTCTAAAGGTATAGTCCTTATAGGTATGCCTTGCGCGGGTAAAAGCACCATCGGAGTGCTGTTGGCCGAGACCTTTGGCATCGAGTTCGTAGACACTGACCACAGTATCGAGCGTATTCTTGGTAGCAACCTGCAAGCCTATGTCAATAATAGCGGCTACCAAGCCCTGAGGGCCGCGGAAGAAAAGGTACTACTCGANGAAAGCGCCTACGGAAAAGTGATCGCCACAGGCGGCAGCGCGGTCTACTCAGAGGTAGGTATGGCNCATCTAAAAGCCCAAGCCACCGTNATATTTTTGGATCTACCTAAACAACAACTTGAACAAAGAATGACCAACTTCACGACTCGCGGCATTGCCCGTCGACCCAATCAAAGCCTGTCCAGTTTATTTGATGAGCGCCGAATTCTGTATGTGCGCTATGCCGATATTCGAGTAGACTGCGGCGATAAAACCATCGATCAGTTACTAGCTGAGCTAGTAACTCTATCAAGTGAATATCTCAGTCGCTAAACNCCGCCAATTTTAACCCTCAGCATTATCTCAATACTGTTAACAACGACTGCTTCAGATATTCAATGTTGTTTGAATTGACACCGGCTAAGTTGATCCTCGTAGAGGATACAATGTAAATGCCGAACTCATTGCGCAGTCGTTCCAATTGCGGCGTGGTAATACCCAAAAATGAGAACATACCTTTTTGACGATTAATATGACTGAAGTCCATTCCTGCATCATTATCTTGTAGGCTATCGCAAAGCAGGCCTCGCATTGCTTTAACTCGAAGCCTGACTTCCTCCAGCTCTGCCTGCCACTGACTGCGAAGCTGCGGATCACCCAATACCATTGACACTAACAGTGCACCATGGGCAGGTGGCATAGAGTAAATAGAGCGTGCAGTTGACATTGCCTGACTGACCACAACATCTGCCCGCTCAGGAGTTTCAGCAATAAACGTAATTGAGCCGGTGCGCTCGCGATAGAGTCCGAAGTTTTTTGAACAAGACGAGGCTATTACCACTTCAGGTAAGCGCTCAGCCATCATGCGCATTCCGTAAGCATCTTCATGTAAACCATCACCTAACCCCTGGTAAGCAGTATCAATAAAGGGAATAAACCCTCTCTCAAGAGCGATATCAGCAATCTCATCCCACTGATCATGGGTTAGGTCTGCACCCGTAGGGTTATGGCAACAACCATGCAGTAAAACCATATCTCCGGCTGGCACAGTGCGTAGCGTATCCATCATCGCCTGTACGTTTATTTGGCGACTAGCCATATCGTAGTAGGGATACTGGTTGATCTCAAACCCAGCACTACCTAATAGGGGAATATGATTCGGCCAAGTCGGGACACCAATCCATAATTTGGACTCTGGCCGAGCTTTACGCACAACCTCTGCACCTACGCGTAAAGCGCCAGACCCACCCGGTGCCTGAATACTCTTTACTCGACCCGAATTGAGTATGCTGTGTCCCTCGCCAAACAACAGTTCCATCATACGTTGGTTATACTCTGGATCACCCGCCATACCTTGATAAGACTTGGTAGTCTCTAACACCATTAGCCGGGACTCTGCTTCCTTGACAGCAGCCATCACTGGGGTTCTTCCGTGATCATCTTGATAAACTCCCACGCCAAGATCAATTTTTTCGGAACGGGTGTCGGCCTTAAAAGCAACCATAAGGCCAAGAATGGGGTCTATAGCGACGGGTTTTAAATTCTCAAACATGTTGGGTGTCCTGATAGTGTATTTTCAGTGAAAAGAGTCTACTACGATTAAAATGATTTATTCAGGGTCTATTAATAAATTCAGCGATATTAGCGTTAAATTCATCGGGCTTTTCAGCATGCAGCCAATGCCCAACACCTGCAATAATACGAATTGCACTGTTCGGAAAAAGCTGGTCAATAATTGGTTGATGTTTAGTTTGAATGTACGCCGAGGTTTCACCCTTTAAAAACAAACTAGGACCCTGGTAAGGTAACCCCTCTGGCGCTGCTACTAGCGTGCTACCATAGTTAGCCACAATCGCTTGCATGTTGAGTTTTAACGAATAATTACCCTCGAGATTACGACTCAAGTTTTTAAGTAAAAAGGCACGAGTTTGAGAGTCAGACACGTGCTTCGCCATTAATGTATCAGCATCAGCCCTACCCAAAATAGTTGCCGATGACAACTCTATCAAGGCATCTAGGGCGGCATCTTGACGAGGTTTATAAGCAACAGGCGATATATCAGCAACCACTAGCCTTGCAACGCGCTCAGGATGGTTAAGTGCAACTTGCATGGCGATCTTGCCGCCGAGTGAATGCCCGACTAAACTCGCCTCGGATAGCCCCAATTCATCCATCAACTCAACCACGTCATTGGCCATCGAAGGGATATCCATGCTTGGGTCATGCGGTGAATCACCATGATTTCTTAAATCAACACTGATGACCCTATAGTGGGTGGCCAAATGTCTCGCCAAGTTACCCAAATTTGATAGAGAGCCAAACATACCGTGCATAAGTATCACTGCATGCCCACTTCCCTGCTCACTAAAGTTTAGTTGCATAATCTTTCGAATCCCCTAGTCAGTAACGCTGCGATTGCGATATTTATCTTTGTTCTTACGGCCCTTCGCATATAGTTTTGGACGCAATAAGCGCCGCAGAGCTGGAAAAAGATAGCTTAAAGTAACTAGTCTGCCGCTAGCGGCCGGCATAGCTATTTCAGTTTTCTCGCCACGCGCGATGCTCAGTACGGCATCTGCCACTTCNTCTGCGCTACTCATTGGCTGGGAGAACACAATATCCTCAACGTTATCAATTTCACTCATGATAAAACCAGTATCAATNGGGCCTGGGGATACCACGCCGACATTAATGTCNGTGTCTTGTAACTCATCGGCAAGCGCATAAGCAAAGGCCCGCAACCCCGATTTGGTTGCAGAGTATGTCGCCGCTCCTTGCAATGGAGCCATACCCGCCAGTGAACCCACCATGACGACTGCACCCCCATCTGACTTTTTAATAAAAGGTAGTGCCGCACACGAGAGCACTAATGGCGCACGTAAATTAATATCCACCATCGCAGCCACATCTGCTGGCTTAACTTTTTCAATATCCCCGCGGCTATGCATCCCTGCGTTATTAATGAGCACATCGACTCTGCCAAATTCAGCCTCCGCTTTAGTCAACAGAGCTAGGCATTGATCAGTATTAGACACATCCATTGCACGGTGAGCACTGAACATTGAGCTGATAGCTCCTCAGCAATGGTATCCAATCCGGCTTGACCGCGCGCACAGAGAACTAAGTTTGCTTTGTGGTTTGCGAATGCTCTTGCGCAGGCTGCTCCGACGCCCGCAGAGGCCCCGGTAATAATGACGGTTTTTCCTTTAAACACACTATTCATCGGCTACCCTATCTGTTTGATTACGCTTTATTATTAGCGTGCAAGTATACATTTTCTACTATTTGTCTCTAGCTCTTTTTAGTGCGACTTGAAGATTTATCACTTAAATCTAAAAGTGCCGACTTGAGTTGAGGAAACCTAAATTCAAAACCTTGATTGATTACTTTNGTAGGTAACACCCTCTGCCCTTGCAACAATAACTCGACACCCATTTCGCCAAATAATAATTTCACCATAAATGCAGGCATTGCCAGTAATGCAGGCCTCTTCAAAACAGCACCTANGGTCTGGGTAAANTCTCGATTGGTCACTGGATGAGGCGCTGTTGCATTAATAGGTCCAGTCAAATTGGTGGTTAAAACACAGTACTTAAGCAATTCAACCATGTCATTGATATGAATCCAAGACATGAACTGTTTACCATCACCAATAGGGCCACCTAAACCCAACTTAAAGGGCATTAGCATCTTAGCCAGTGCACCCTTCTCGCCAAGAACGATGCCAGTGCGCACTAAACAAACCCGCGTACCTAAGGTTTCGAATTGTAGAGCGCTGGACTCCCAATCAGCACAAAGTCTGTGGGAAAAACCATCTTTACCACCACTTGATTCATCCACAGCATCTGTACCAGGTCCGTAGTAACCAATTGCAGAACCACTTATAAGGGTATCTGGCGCTGATTTCCGCTGACTAAAAAATTCAAATAGCGCATCAGTAAGCCCACTTCGGCTGGTATAAAATCGTTGTTTGCGCGATTCAGTCCAGCGCTTCTCGGCCAAAGGTTCTCCTGCCAAATTAATCACCGTATCAATTCTTCTATCACTGGGTATTTGGTCAAGCGTAGCTAAGACATCAATCGAGTTCGGCAAAACCTTCTTGGCTGCTTCAACATTTCGGCTTAGTACTATTATGGACCAACCCAAGTTCTTGGCCTCGCGACAAAAATGCCTGCCAATAAAGCCACTGCCGCCAGTAATTAGAATTGTTGGCATTTTAAATAATCCTTTAATTGAGGGTCATACTTAGAAATGTTTCTATAATAACCCATATTAGAGACATTCTTTGCTTTACCCAAGCGATTCCGAATTGCTAAAATCCGTCTTTAGATTTTTTAAAACACTAATTTTAAAATTAACAACCTAGGCAACAATAATGAGTCTTGCGAACAAAGTATTAGCGTCAAATAACGATCTTCCCATTCGATCCGACCAGCCAGTGCACAGCGGTAAAGTCCGCTCTGTATATTGGCTCACCGAAAGTGATAGCAGACGGCTAATTAAAGAGAAGAATTACGATGTTGCCACGGATGCACCTCTAGCAATAATGGTCATTAGTGATCGTATCTCAGCGTTTGAGTGTATTTGGCGTGGTGAAGGGGATATGCGTGGTGTTCCAGGTAAAGGCGCGGCGCTAAATGCTATCTCTAACCACTGGTTTAAATTGTTTCGTGAACAGGGGCTTGCTGACAGCCATATNCTTGATGTTCCGCATCCCCTAGTCTGGATTGTTCAAAGAGCTAAACCCGTAATGATTGAAGCTATATGTCGTCAGTACATTACCGGCTCTATGTGGCGTTCCTATGAAAAAGGTGAAAGAGATTTCTGTGGTATCGAGCTAGAAAATGGACTGGGACGTGACCAAAAGTTGGAGGAGCTACTAATTACCCCATCGACCAAAGGTATTCTCACTGGCATTCCTGGCGTGCCTGAGGTGGATGATGTCAATATCTCACGAGCTGACATTGAACAAAACGCCGCTGCCTTTAAATTTAGCAGCAAAGACGATATCGATGAGTATGAAAAATTACTTAGAGAAGGTTTTGGGGTTATTAGTGCTGAACTGGCGAAACTCGATCAAGTTTTTGTCGACACCAAGTTTGAGTTTGGCTATGTAACAGACAAACAGGGTAACGAAAAACTTATCTATATGGATGAAGTAGGTACTCCTGACTCCTCGCGAATATGGGATGGCGCCAAATATAGAGATGGAAAAGTAGTAGAAAACTCTAAAGAAGGCTTCCGTCAACTGCTCTTAGCGCATTTCCCGGACCCTGAGATTCTTTTGGACAAAAATCGTATGGAGGAGCGCTACGCATTAGCTAAAGACAACGAACTTCCCGAAAGTGTAATGATGCAGGTCTCCGACACCTATGTTAGTCTTGCCGAGAAAATAACGGGTCAACCCTTGGTCATATCCGACAATCCAAAGGCGGAGATACTGGCGATATTGGATCGCGACTATGGACTTGTTGACTAAGTTTAGTTTGCTCAATAACTAAGTTCCTAAAGAATTAACCCATACCAGGCGATTGTAATGACTGAAGAAAATAATATTAATATAGACTCAAGAAAACTGTTTAATCTTGGTGTGAACTTACTCGTTGCAGGCTTTATTCGTCAGAAGCCGGAGGATGCTAAAAAGCTCTTTAAAGAACTTAAACAAGGTGATCTAGTGCACTCTGGTCAGCTCACGTCAGAGCAAAATGGAATGGTAATACCGATCAAATTGCAATTGGATCGCAGCGAGTATCGCGGTCAGTTTAACTATCCTAACTTCGAGATTTCAGTCAAAACCATGCTGCAGAAATTTGAAACTGAAGTACGCAAAGACAAGGACCTCAAAGACTTGCACACCTTAACTAATGAAGCCACCGGTGGATTACTGTTTAACGTACCTACTGGCGTTAAGATCGGTGAAGAGATTAACGTTCTGATGATGGCCGTGGAGCCTGCGGATGAAGCCTTGATTGTGAAGTTGATGTTCATGGATCCAGAACAATTCCAGTCATAGCGCAGCCTTAGATTGATATTACTTCCGCAAACTAATTACGGTGTGTCTTTCGACACACCTCAATACCTGTCCTATACTTAAGTTGAAGGCGCATGATTAATCTACGCGTTATCGACTGCAGTAAACGCAAGAATTTTCATCCGCCTGACCTTACAATAAAAAATCAAGGGGTCAGACTATGAGACGTCATTTTTATATCAGTAGTAATCTCGACGAGCTAGAGGATGTGGAAAAAGAATTAGAGAGCCGGGGCATCTCCACACCACATATTCACGTGTTAAGCCTAGATGACGCTGCGGTCGCACAACACGACCGTCTTCACGAGGTTGAAGCTGTGCTAAGAACCGACGTAGTGCATGGTACTGAGATTGGCGCACTAATCGGGTTGGTTATATCTACAAGTATCTTACTCACAGCCTATCTAGCCGGTTGGGCCCAGGGTCCAACATGGATTCCTTTTGTCTTTTTGTCTATTGCGGTGCTTGGCTTTTGTACCTGGGAAGGTGGATTCTTTGGTATTCAAATTAAAAACAAGCGCTTTTCTCACTTCGAGTCTGAGCTTAAGGCGGGTAACCATTTGTTTTTTGTCGATATTGAATCAGAAAAAGAGCAACTTCTGGGAGATGTTATTAGCGCTCACCCGCAGTTAGTTGTAGCTGGTGAGGGACCTTCGGTGCCCCATTGGTTTATCCGCCTGCAGGATCGTTTCAAGCGTTTTGTAAAGATTATGCCTTAGAGTTACAGACATTATTGGAAAAACAATAAACGGTTAAAGTAAGTGTAACTAGCCTCACTAGCCATTAAGGCGATTAGCACAATAATACATAGTGGTGGCATCAAAATAGCTAATACAAAAGCCATTCGCTCCCATACCATATGCATAAATACAGCTACAATTAACCCGGCTTTTAGGAACATAAATACTAAAATTAACGTCCAACGTAGTCCACCCTGAATTTGCATGTAATCAACAAGGTAGGAAAAGCTACTGAGAACAAACAATAGGCCCCAGATTTTAAAATAGAGACTAATAGGATGTTCTTGAACTTGTGCATCACTACTATGCTGCATAGTTAACTCCTCTACCAAAGATAAAAGAAAGCAAATATAAAGACCCAAACAAGATCTACAAAGTGCCAATAT
>JGI24539J26755_10000622_pt1 | contig 16709 bp, 21 predicted proteins | sample NorSeaMetagenome_2_FD_26755 | JGI IMG/M metagenome (IMG submission 26755) | reverse complement strand
GGCTTTTTTATTTTTAATACAGTTAACTACAACTATATCAAATTTTGTTGTGAAAAACTGAAAGTAAATTCAGTGAATTATAATCTAAATAGTACGCCTTANAGATTTTATATTAAAGCTATACTACTTACTTTCTCCGCCTTCACTATTTTTAATTACTNATGTGCTAACAGCTATATAAATATAAACCCCAAAAAGTCTTTTGAAATCACTATACATCAACTCATACTCTCAATTGGGGTGTACAAAGCAGAAATCTGGAACCAAAACTAAATAAAAAGAGAAGCTGCTATTGTAAATACTTATTGATTTACATTCGAACTATTTTCTTTCATTATTAAAATAATCCTTCATTTTTATAAAATCTTCAACCGGCGTTAAACTGTTCCAGATGTCTTCTAAAAATCCAATACCAGTATAGCCATGACCATTGAAAATTTTAAGGTTAGAAACAGAAGCACCTCCTATTCCAGTTACTCGCTTTTTAATACAAGTAACATCAAACATTCTTCGTTTATATCCTTTTTTAGATGTGGGGGAAACGCAGGACTTACCAAGTGATAATCAAATTCGAAATTACAGTTAATTAAATCTTCAATCTCATGAAAAGAACTACTTATTGTTTTTCCAAACATATTTAAGTTTAAAAAATAATGACTTGTTACTTCTAAGTTGTCCCGCCGATCTTTTTCCTCGAAATGAATTCCTTTCAAATTGTAATCATTAATTAACTTGTCATGATAATATATTACAATTCGATTATGATATTTCTTATCTATTTAGTTTAGATGAGCAATATAATCTTCGAGGCTTTTATTCGGTTTCCTTAAATGAAAAAATTCTAAGCCAGCTTCAAAAAGTTCCTCTAATGTTGCCATTTCATTATCAAGATCCTTTTCAGGAGCAATTAATACAATTATATATAAAAATAAGTTTAAAGTCTTTTCCCTTTAATTTTTTATAATTCTTCGTTCATCTCTTTAGAAGATACTTAATTATCAATACCCTCATTTCTTGTTATAAAACCTCAATTTTCTTGATGTTTTTTTATCGAACAAAATTTCGGATCACTTATTTATTAAGAGTAGAGAAATTTTTCTTAAACGTAAAAGAAAAAATCAACACAAAAAGAATAAGAGGTTTAGCTTTATTTTAAACACCGCTTAGTACTCTATTTATTACTAGGTAAATATAATATATTTAACATCTCCTTAACTAAAACAAAATCATTACGAAATTCAATAAAATTATAATCTAGTTTAACGACTCTTCAAAATCTTACGATAACAAAGATCAAAAAACTTTGTTGAAAGCACTTAAATTTTCGATAAATAGAGACTATTGAGTACAACTATAAAAAGAGATAAGTGAACGTTATTTTTTTTGCACTAGGGCGCATAACTTTCTCAAGATAGAAGACTTAAACTAATACATGAAATACATGTGGAAAAGGAAAAACAGGAAAATAGCTTTTCTGTTTTTGAATTCGAACAAGCTATTAACACTTTCGAAGTTAAAGACTATTATTAAGGCTTATAGATTTAGCGTATAAATAAAAGTCTAACCTATTTGGCTAGACTTTTTATTTAACTTTTCGGACTCCGATTTAAAGAAGAATTCTAATCTCTACTCTTCGATTCCCTGCTCTTCCTACTTCAGTATCATTCTCTGACACAGGTTCACTATCACCTAAATACCTTACACTAATGGCTTTGGATTCAACTTCATTCTTTTTTAATTCAGCAACGACTTGATCTGCCAATTTCTTACTTTCCATATTTGCTTCTTCTGTAGCATGGAAATGACCACTTACTTCTAATACAATAGCTGGTGCTTTAATTTGCTGACGAGCAAACATTGCTATTAAATTTTTAGAAAAATCATTGATCACATAACCGTCTGCATTAGATTCGAATGCAATAACTTGAGTTTTAAATAAATTTTTACTTATTACTTCAATTGAATCATTTCTTTGAATTTCTAAATTCAGTGTAACCGCATGCGTTTTGGTTGTTTTTTTCTTTTTCTTTCTAGACGGGGTTGATCTTTTCTTTTTTACAACCTTTGGTTTAGGCGCACTTAATTTTACTTTATTCGTAAACGGCTTATAGCCTTTATGATTTACTGTGATTTCATACGTTTTATGCGAAACAAAAGTATTAAAGTAACCACCATCTTTATTTGAAGTTAAGGACACAACAACATCTGTTCCTTGCTCTTTAAATTCAATTTTAGCTTCCATTGGCAATCCTGTAGAAGCATCAATTACTTTCCCTTTCAAAATTGAAAGAACTTCACTTTCACCCGTAAACACATTATAGTATTTTAGATCAAGTTCATAAATGTCAAAATCTTTTTTATCAATACCTCTTATACTTGTAAGCCAACCTACCTGAGCATCTGTTGAAACAATGATTTCTTTTTCATCTCTATGAGAATTAATTGGGAAGCCTAAATTCTCAGGAATCGACCATTTACCATCTTTAAAATCTGATCTAAACACATCAAATCCACCCATGTTTTTATCAGGATGTCCCTCAGAAGAGAAAAATAATGTTTTGCCATTAGGATGAATAAAAACTGAAGACTCATCACCAGGAGTATTAATATCATCTCCTATGTTCCTAGGTTTACCCCAAGTTCCATCTTNTTCCTTTGTTGAAACCCAAATATCTTTTCCGCCTTGAGCACCTCTTCCGCCAACAGCTCCTGATCTATTACTAATAAAATACATAGTGTTTCCATCAGAACTCAAACAAGCTCCTGCATCCATTGCGGTAGAATTAACCCCGTCAACTAACTTTGGAGCAGACCACCTTCCTGTAGCTCCTAACTTAGAAAGGTAAATATCCCCTCCCCCAGTTGGAGATATTATTTTTTTATTTTCAGAAGTAACATTTCTATAAACTAAAATAGATCGACCATCAGGAGACACACTACAGTTAGCATCATATTCGTCTGTATTCAGAGCTCCCTCAACTGGTTTTGACTCACCCCACTCGTCCTCTAATCCATTCCATTTTGACTCATAAACATCTTCATAATATTGTCCATCGTCCAGCTGAACTCCACCTTTCGAATCTTCCCTTCTTGAAGTAAATATAAAAGTTTTTCCATCTGCAGATAAGGAAGGATGATAATCATCAAAACTTGAATTAACCGAATCCCCTAAGTTTTCTAAAGTTGCAGAAACAGGCTTCTCGATGGCTATTAAAGCAAAATTACATTGCAGTACGTTATCATCAACTCCAAAATAAATTAAATCCTTTGCTCGACCTTTTTGTTGAAACTCTTTGTATTTAACTAAAGCCTCCTCATATTTCCCAACTTTTTGATATGCCAATCCGTGTCCAAAATAATAGTCAGTATCCTTAACCTTTAAACTCTCTCCAGAAACAGCACCAAAATAATCTAACGCATCTTGATAATCACCTAAATATAAATGACAAAATCCTAGTTTTGAATTCAAAACNGAACTACCCATATGCTTATTATACAAGGATTTATATAGCGTTATTGCTTCTTCATAATAGTTCGCATAAAAAGCAGTATTTGCTTCTTGAAATTTTATTTTCTCCATTGGTGCAAACCCTTTTTGAGCTGAAACTCCAAGGTTGATAATAAGAGAAAAGACAAATAATCCGATGATTCTTTTCATTCTAATTTTTTTAATAAATGTACAGATTTTGGAAAATCTGGTTTACTACGACAAAAATATAAAAACTGACGACTTATGAAAGGAAAAAATGTGCCAGTTTTATTATCTTATTAGGGCTATACGCCCTATCTCATNCTTAACAGACAACCCTAAACCTTTGTAAATCAATTTATAAACATACACGTCAACTTGAGCATCTCTGTTATTCACAGTACCATCCCATCCCTCTTCTTGATCATCAGAGCGATAAATCAACTGACCCCAACGATTAAATATAAGCAAATCAAATTCATACAAACCAACTCCCCAAACTTTAAACACATCATTTAAGTCATCACTATTTGGAGAAAATGCATTAGGNATTCTAAAATCAGGACAAGTATCTACTAAAACTGAATCTGTNGCNCTACAATTTTGATCACTAATAGTCAANTTATATTGNCCTTTCTTATCAATAAAAATAGACTCTGTAATTTCTCCTGTGCTCCAAGCATATTTAATCCTGTCGGACGCATTTATATCTTTATTGTATATTTCAACACTAGATTCTCCGCAAAGACTAAAATCCCTTCCTAAATCAACATTACGAAGATCAGTATTATCCCAAACTCGGACCTCACGTGTTAAAGTTGTATCATTTTGGCAGCCTTCTTTTATCATCATTGAAACCTTATACAAACCAGCTTTTGAATAGGTGTGAATTGGATGTTGATCTTCTGATGTATTTTGAGCAGAAGTTGGGTCATCAAAATCCCACAACCATAAATCAGGCCAAACATCACTTTCATCAAAAAAATTCAATGGTACTCCAACACATACATCCGCTACTCGAAACCATGGATGTGTGCGCACCGACAATTCATAAAGCCAATAATCATTGATTCCTTTATTTAAATGCGTTCGGTCACCAGATATAGATGATTCAGAATACCCTCCAGCTAAAATGCCTCGATCACATTTTATAAAAACAGCTTGAAGCGTGTCATCCTCGGAACCTCCATAATTATAATCCCAAAATTTGACACCATTAGTATCTACCTTTATAATCCAATTATCAACCCCACCATTATTCCCACTTATTTTATTCCCTCCAATCCCGTTACTGTACCCTGCAATAATAGCTGACCCTTCGGGTGAAATCTCCATATCCTTGAGTGTTTCGGAACCGTTAGACCCAAAAGTACGATCAAACTTAACATTTGCACTGTCGTCAACATTTAATATCCAAAAATCACCATTATTATATCCTTCTGAAGATTTATTACCCGTACTTTTAGAATTTGTAGTTCCGGCAATCCAAAAACCTCCGGAGTGATTACGAGGTCGAATCTCCTCTAAAAAGTCATCTTCACTTCCCCCAAAATTTTTATCCCAATTCTTATTTCCAGCATTATCAATTGAAACAATCCAATAATCAAACCCTCCATATGAATCTTCTGTTTTATTTCCTCCAGAGTCGGAAATTGAATACCCACCTAACCAAACCTGATCAAACCCAAATCGTACATTTGTTAATATATCTGTTTTATCACCTCCAAATGAAACATCCCAAATAACTGTTCCTATGGCATTAATTTTCACCACCCAAAAATCTTCATCTCCATATGAATTATCAGATTTATCCTCGCCAGCATTACTATAAGAGTAACCTCCTAAATAATAGCCACCGTTACCATCTGAAATGGCGCATGTTAGGTAATCATTATCATTACCTCCAATGGTTTTGTCCCATTGCTTATTTCCATTCTCATCAATTTTAACAATCCAAAAATCGTAACCACCTTTTGATATTTGAGACTTTTCTCCACTTTTTCCCGAAGCTGAAGACCCAGCTAAAAGATAGCCGCCATCGCCTGTAGGAATTATTGCTGCTAATTGATCTGTAGAGTCTCCTCCAAAAGACTTTTCATATAAAACAGCACCTCGTTTATCTGACTTCAACACCCAGAAATCTGAATTTCCTTTATTCAAACCTGCAACATCCTGATCAATAGAAGTATAAGTATGCCCAGCAGAAAGAATCGAGTAATCCTTTTCATTTTGATGAAGATCCATTAAATAGTCATCTTGATCTCCGCCCCAAGCATAATCTTTGTCCCAAACAGGAAAATTCCCTTGAGAAAGGACCAAGAATGCTGAAAAAATAAATATAAATAAGGTTATGTTTTTTTTCATTATCATTTTCCTTTATCCAATTCTTCTACAGCAAAATAAGCAGCTACAGCTGAATAAGTTGGCGCGACCATCCAACCAATAGCTGGTATTAAAAACACCACTTGAAAAACAGAACCTATACTCGAAGCAAGTGATTTATTCTTTTTAGAATAAATAATACTCTCTTTTACATTTAACCCTTTTCTTTCAAGTGCATAATCTAACATACTTACACCTAAAAAATAAGAACTTACTAACCACATTAGAATTGGTTGAATAATGTTAATGATGGGCACAAATGCCATTATAAGAAGAGCAATAATAATAAGCCCTTCTAGTAAAATGCCACGAGTAGCAAGAACGATTCCTCTTACGGTATCTTTTAAGAATTGTTCCAACTTAAATGGTGTGTCAATCCCTTTGTGTTTCTTTTCAACTACCTCAATTAAATAAGCTAAAACTGGGGAATAAAGAAGTAAAATAATACTCTTATAAATAAACAGGTAAAAACCAATTAATGCGGTATATAACATCCAACGTATAAAATACTCTAGAAAGCCTGTTAAGAATGAAAAAATGGAACAAAACCATCCTAAAACACCACCACAATCAAAACCAAAAACACCATCTACCCATTCAGTAATGTTTGATGTCACCCAATTAATAAACAAAAAGAAAAATATTGCATTTATAATTCCAGGTATATAAACGAAGTGCCAAAGCCGATGTTGCTTTATAAATTGGTGAGCCGTGGAAAAAGACTTAAATCCTAATCCTATTTTCTCAAAAAACACCATTACTAGTCGAGTACTTTTGAAATTTTATAATTATTTCGAATACTTGAATTTCTGCTAATCAATTCGGCCACGAATCCAGCCAAAAATACCTGAGTACCAATAACCATAAATACAAGGCTAAAGTAAAAAATGGGACGATCCGTAATTGGATAATAATTACCTCCGATGTTAAAAATAAATTGCAGAATCCAATCAATTGTTAAATAGCCACCTGTTACGAATCCTAAAGCGAATAACAAAGAGCCAATAACCCCAAATATATGCATTGGTCTTTTACCAAATTTAGAAACAAAAGTGATCGATAATAAATCCAGTGGTCCATTAATAAAACGACTTAAACCGAACTTGGTCGTTCCGTATTTTCGAGACTGGTGCTGAACTACTTTTTCTCCAATTTTAGTAAACCCAGCCCATTTTGCCAATACCGGAATATAACGGTGCATTTCACCATATACTTCAATACTTTTAATAACATCGTACTTATATGCTTTCAACCCACAGTTAAAATCATTCAATTTTATACCACTCATTTTTCGAGTTGCCCAGTTGTATAATTTCGTTGGTAATGTTTTTGTAATTGGATCAAAACGTTTTTTCTTCCATCCCGAAACTAAATCATACCCTTCTTCAAGAATCATTCTTCTTAATTCCGGCAACTCCTCAGGACTATCTTGCAAATCAGCATCCATTGTAACAACAATTTCTCCCTCAGCGTGTTCGAAACCAACATATAAACCAGCCGATTTTCCATAATTACGCTGAAAATTAACCGCTTTCACATTATCATCTATAAGCTTAAGATCTTCAATTACTTTCCAGGAATCGTCTGTACTCCCGTCATTTATAAACCAAATTTCATAAGACGTATTATTTTCATTCATCACCTTAACAATCCAATCATGTAATTCAGGTAACGATTCTGCTTCGTTAAAAAGAGGTATAACTATGGAATAATCCTTCATTCTAATTCTTTATTTGCCTGGGGCTTTTAATAAAAACACCAACTATAAAACTAACAATTGTAAATATAAGTGAATAAAAAAACACATTGTATATAATTTGGAAAATTGGTTGTCTAAATTCCTTGTTAAATATTCTTAAAGCTTCTTCCTCCTCATTACTAAAGCCGTCCTCTTTCATAGCCTCTCTCATCAAATCAATAGTTTCTTCCCAAAGATCTGGACTAACAATGTTGAAAATTAACAAGTACCACGCAGCACACCAAAAACCTAACAAAGCGCCAGAGCGATAGTTAAAACGGACTAATTTGCTCAACTCAACAACACCATCATTTAATCTTCGATAATAAATACACAAACCAAAGACTAAAGCAGCAAGCCAAACGATTTCTAAAAATTTAATTCCATCAAAAGAAAAATAGGTTCCAATAAATAGTACAGGCAGGTTTAAAACAAATAAAACCATCCCTACTTTCAAATATAAATTCAACATATAATTATAAAATTAAGACAATATTCAATCATTGTTGCAAATTAAGAACCTTGTTTGTACATTTGCAACTGGGTAAGTCTTGTACGACCAGCTCCTATTGAACTCCCCCAGGGTTGGAAGACAGCAAGGGTAAATAGTTGAGCGGTGCGATATAAGTAGCTTACCCTTTTTTTGTGCCCTATATTTTAAATTATGAAAAAAATATTATTCCTTTCGTTTTTAGCACTAGCTTCAAGTTTAAACTTAAGAGCTCAAGACGATGATCAATCCAATTTACTTCCTACAACCATGTTTTCTGTAGAATCAGGATATCATTTCAATTCATTAAATGGTAAAAGTTCTATTGGTTTAAAATCATATGTATGGTTTTTAAGAAAAAATAGTGTTGGTACAGAATTTCATTTCTATCTGCCATCTGCCGAAAGAAACTATAATGATTATCAAATGGATTTTAACTTTAGAAGGATTTTAGTTGATTTCCACCCCTTAACATTTGATTTTTTAATCGGTCCAGCTTTTAGAAGTACTAGAGATTCAATTAATGTCGACGGTGAATTCACGGGGGAACTACCAGAAAACGAAAGATACTTTGCTTTTGATGGAATTAACTTAGGATTTGGAGTTGGTTACAGGTGGGGCAATCATTCAATATATGGAATGCCTAAAATCAACCATAGAAATGCAGAAATACAGCTCTCATTAGGATATAAGTTTCATTTCGACATCACACCTATCGATGTCTTTGATAATAAGTACAAGTTGAAAAAGAAAAGAAGAAAGAATTAATAATCTGTAAATAACTTTACAATTTCTTCTAAGGAGTATTTTTTTAAGTAGTCCTTTCTTACTTCATTTGCTTTTTTACCAGTAATTTCAATTCCAACAAAAGACACAGAACCATTAAATATAGCTAGATCAATTGTTATATATTCATTTGGAACAATTTCAGCACTAGCTGTTAAAGTACCTTTATCTCCTTGCTTTTTTCTAAAGCCCAACTTTTTAAAAGTCGATTCGTTATAACTCATCTTAAATTCAGGTTGTAAAAGTTCAAAGTTAATTTAACTTTACGACACTCTTAATAAAACTGTTTTGATAACTGAAATAACAAAAGCGCAAGTAAACGAATTACCCTTAGATAAATTTGAGGGGGAAATTGTGGTTGTAGATTCTGCTCAAAAAACAACAGAAGCACTTGAAGATATCGAACACGAAAACATCATTGGTGTTGATACAGAAACAAAACCAACCTTTAAAAAAGGCGCGTTAAATAAAACGGCTTTAGTTCAAATAGCAACTCGGAAAAAAGTTTATTTATTCAGACTAAATAAAATGGGATTTCCATTTGCATTGGCTAGAATTTTTGAGAATCCTAAAATTCAAAAAATAGGCATTGCCGTCATTCAAGATATGAAAGAATTGAGTGATCAGTTCCGATCTTTCAAACACAACAATGTCATCGATTTAAATATTCTTTGTAAAACGCTTAATTTTAAAAACATTGGAGCTCGAAATCTATCAGGAATGGTATTAGGTTTTAGAATTAGTAAACGGCAACAAACCAGTAATTGGGAAGCGCAAGTTTTAAGCGAAGCACAAATAAGATATGCGGCTACTGACGCTTGGGTCGCCAGAGAAATCTATCTTAAACTATACCATAGTAAGCAGTTTAATTTTTAAAATAAAAAGGATCTGCTAACATATACTTGGGCGTTTTTCTTCTGTTATATCTATTAAATATCAAAACACCTTCTGCATTTATAAAACTACTCCCTGTTAATCTTCCTCGCGCATCCTTATAAATAACCTCACCATTATTTTGATAGATTTTATAACCCTTTAGTTTTCCTTTTAAATCGTGATAATAAATCTTTCTACCTCTTTTTTTCAATGTTCTTATTAATGTTCCATCTGAACTATAATAATTAGCCAAATTACGTTGAATTTTTATTGCTTTAGCAGCAGGATAAATTGCTATTCTTGTCGACTTTTTTTTCTCTTTTTGATTTTTTTTTATGGATATTGAAACTGCTCTATTTGCCAAACGAATTGTTTTAATAACCCTTTTCCATTTATCACGATAAATTATCTTCTCGTGTGAAACCAATTTACTACCTAAATATTTATTTGAGGTATTAAAAAATGAAAACTCACTGTTTGTGACAGCTACTACCTTCCAAATTTCAGAATTGAATATTTCCTGATCTTTGACCGATTGTGATTTTGCAATAAATGCAATGCAAAAAAGAAACAATAAAAACTTTAATTTCATGCTGTGTTGAAACCAAAAATCGTGCCTAGTTAATTAAATCGAAACATTTCATTTTCACAACCAACATTCTTTCTTTCCACATCCAATCTATTTAATCCAAAATCATGAACTTTCAATTCCCCATTCCAATCTTCGTTAGTTGCATTTTCGATATAAATAACTTCATTCGATAAAACAGAAGCCTCAAAATAAACGGTGTCAAACCCCTGCTCTAAAAACCAACCATCAGATGTTGAATCGGTCAAGTTGAACAACAAAACAGCATCAAACTGATTGTAATATGGCCCACACTGTTTCCAGTCTAAATCCCAAGTTTGATTAATTACATCGTTCAAACTATCTTCAGCCTCACAAGAAAACAAAGTAATTGTTAATAAAATAATGGATTTCTTAATATGTTGCAACATCTATAGTTTTATATCGTATTAATAAGNACTAATTTTATACAATGTTAGAAAAAGATTTCGAATATTACTTATCAAATAGGTATGATCTAAATAAAAAATTTGGTCAATCTTTTGTTGTTATTCAAAATCAAATTATTCTGAAATCACTTCCTAGCTTCCAGGAAGCTATTCAATATTTAGAAAGTAAAAAGGGCGCTTATCTGGTGCAAGAAGTAAACAATCAAGCAGATGCCCAAACAACTCTATTACTCCAATAAGTATTTCTAAATCTCATTTTTTTAAACTTTGTGTTTGATGTCATCAGTTGAATTATCACTTGCAATACAACATTTGAAAAAAGGCAACATAATAGCTTGTCCAACCGAAACCATTTGGGGATTAAGCTGCCTTGCTTCAAATGAGCAATCGGTTAGTAGAATATTTGAAATTAAAAACAGACCCCCTAATAAAAGTTTGATTGTTTTAGTAAGCAACATTAAAATGGTTCAACAATATGTTAAAAGTCTTACTCCTTTGCAAAAAAAACACTTAGAAAACACTGATTCGACTACTGTTGTACTTAACGAAATTCGTAACTTACCCAACTCTATATTAGCCAAAGATCAAACTTTAGCATTTAGAATTGTAAAGCATCCTTTAATTTCCGAATTAATTAAAAAATTAGGAGAACCAATTGTATCAACATCCGCAAATTTAAGTGGAGAATCATCGGCAAGGAAATTTGAAGAACTTAGTCCCGTAATTTTGGATCGGGTAGATTATACCTTAAATTTACCTTCAAGTTTCACCCCTACTTTTAAACCTTCAAAAATTGTTAAAATTATTGGAGAAAGAGTAGAAATTATACGAGCATAATTGAGCAATAATTTTCTAAAAAATAAAATTTTCGAAGTCGTTTCACAAGTTACAGAAGAGCTTGATGTAAGGGCTTTTGTAATAGGTGGATACGTTAGAGATTTACATTTAAACCGACCATCTAAAGACATCGATATTGTTGTTGAAGGTAAAGGAATTGAACTGGCTTTAGCCGTTGCTAAAAAAGTAGGCAATCCTAAAGTTTCTATTTTTAAATCCTTCGGAACAGCCATGTTTAATTATAAGGGACTAGAAATTGAATTTGTTGGAGCTAGAAAAGAGTCTTACAATAGAGATTCACGAAAACCAATTGTGGAAAATGGCACACTAAAAGAAGATCAAGACAGGCGAGATTTCACAATAAATGCGTTAGCGTTAAGTTTACAAAAAGAGAGTTTTGGAGAGTTAGTTGATCCATTTGGAGGAATCCAACACATAGAGGAAAAGCTTTTAAAAACTCCGCTCGATCCAGATATAACTTATAGCGACGATCCTTTGAGGATGATGAGAGCTGTTCGTTTTGCAACACAATTGAATTTTAAAATTGATGAACCTTCATACGAAGCAATTAAACGTAATGCTGATCGATTAAAAATAGTTTCGATTGAACGAATTATTGTTGAGTTTAATAAGATTATCTCATCCCCTACTCCTTCAATTGGATTAAAACTATTATTCGACACGAACCTTTTACACCAATTCTTCCCTGAAATGGTGAATTTACATGGTGTTAAGGAAAGAAACGGACAACGACATAAAGATAATTTCTACCACACATTACAGGTAGTTGATAATATATGCAAATACTCAGATGACTTGTGGCTACGCTGGGCTGCTTTATTGCATGATATAGCAAAACCTGCAACGCAACGATTTGACCCTAAGGTTGGATGGACTTTTCATGGGCACGAACCTTTAGGAGCTAGTTGGGTTCCTAAAATATTCAAGCGTTTAAAACTGCCATTAGATCATAAAATGAAATATGTTAAAAAACTTGTTAACCTTCATTTGAGACCTATTGTTTTAGCAAAAGACATTGTTTCTGACTCAGCTGTACGTAGATTATTATTTGACGCTGGAGAAGATGTTGATGATTTAATGACACTTTGCGATGCAGACATTACTTCCAAGAATAAAGACAAAGTTGAGAAGTATTTAAATAATTTTCAAATCGTAAGGCAGAAACTAAAAGAAGTTGAAAAAAGAGATAGTATTCGTAATTTCCAACCCCCGGTTGGTGGAAAAGAAATTATTGAAGCCTTTAACCTTAAGCCATCTCAGGAAATTGGGATTATAAAAGAAGCCATACGCGAAGCTATACTTGAAGGTGAAATACAAAACGACCGATCAGAAGCCTTAAGGTTCATGGAGAAAAAAGGAATCGAAATTGGTTTAACATTGGTTAAAAAAATTAACTAATTTTCTGCATCTTTGCTCTGTACTTAACAACTAATAAAGCTTAATACTATGAAATCATTTGTTTACAGAATTAGCGCGGTTCAAGAAGACCAAGATGCTGAGGAAGTTTATAGAGATATTTTAATTCAAGAAAACAAAACGTTTGAAGATTTTCATCATGCGATTCTTGATGCATTCGGTTTAGCCGAAGGTGAAATGGCTAGTTTCTATACTTGTACTAAAAATTGGGAAGAAGGACTAGAAATCACTTTGGCTGATATGGGTACTATGGAGCACGAATCCGTAAACATCTTAATGCAAGAATTTACAATTGGTAAGTCTGTTGAGCAAGATATTAAGTACTACAAATTCACATACGATTTCTTATTCCCTAAAAAATTCAAAATTGAACGAATTGAGGAAAACAATGAAATTAAAGAAGACGTTCCTGTTTTATTAAAAGAGGTTGGTACGTATTTAGTGGAAGAAAGCCCAATTGAGGATATTACTTTTGATGATTTAGAAGAACCAACGTCTGATCCTTACGGCTTTGATGAAGATGAGTACGACGAGCCTACGTTTGAAAACATTGATGATTTAGATATTTAAGCCACATCCATAAGGATGCAAAATAAAAAAAAACTCATTGTTATTGTTGGACCAACAGCTATAGGTAAAACAAGCCTCAGCGTTTCGTTGGCGAAACATTTTAATTGTGAAATATTAAGTGCCGATTCTCGTCAATTCTACAAAGAAATGGAGGTTGGCACAGCAAAACCTACACCATCTGAAATGGATGGTGTACCTCACCATTTTGTAAACAATCTATCCATTCACGAAAACTACACTGCTGGCCAATTTGAAATTGATGCCATTAAAAAGTTAAATCAACTTTATCAAAAAGACGATTACGCGATTTTAGTTGGGGGTAGCGGACTATTTGTAAATGCGGTTTGTTTTGGGCTAGATGATATTCCAGGTAACTCAGAAATCCGAAATCAATTAATAAAGGAGTTTGAAACCCACGGTATCGAAAACCTACAAGAACAGGTTAAAGTGATAGACCCTGTTTATTACGCAACTGCTGACGTCAAAAACCCACATCGATTAATGAGAGCCCTTGAAGTTTTTAAAACCTCTGGCAAAGCTTACTCCTCTTTGCGAAACAAACAAACTAAGCAACGTCCATTTAATATTGTGTGGGTTGGTCTAAATCTCCCCCGAGAAGAAGTTTACAATAACATTAACAACCGGGTAGACTTAATGCTGGAAAAAGGATTACTTGATGAAGTCACTAAATTGGAATCCTTTAAAAACCTATCCCCTTTAAAAACAGTTGGCTATCAAGAGTTTTATCCATTAACTCAATCAAAACCTGAATTAAAAGANGCNATTGAAAAAGTAAAACAAAATACAAGACGATTTGCAAAACGTCAAATTACTTTTTTNAGNAAAAACGAAAGTNTAAAGTGGTTTAAGCCATCTGANATAAGCAGTATAATAAACTTTATCAACTGCTCCAATAAAGATTAAATAATATCTGCTAGGTATATTATAAAAGTAAAAGCCACAAAAAGAACACCTACCAAGGCAGAAGATGAAGTTTCCNCTTCTGCGTATAATTCCCACTTATTCTTAACCAACCAAACGTTAGTCAAGGCTAGTAGCGTAGCTCCAATGTAAAAGGATAAATCTACAAGATCGAATCTACCGTCCGTAAAGTTAAAATATTGGAGGAATTCTAATCCTATTCCCATTAAAGAAGCCAATAATAGTAATGGCACCAGTGTATCACCCGTAAATTTTTTTAACAGACTAATGGTATTTTGAAAAGCTAATAACCACAATCCTCCAGGCAAACTATATACAAACCATTCAGGAAATGCGCTAACTCTTATAAAGCCCCTAAACGAGTCAACAATCTCCGATAAACCTATCGCAGAAGTTAATTGATATACAACAGTATCAGAAGGTCGAAACACCAAATATAAGCCACCAGCAAGTACTAAAGGCGAAATTATTTCTAATAAAATGAATCGATACCTATTCATTGGGTTTAAAGCGGTTACACAAATTTAAGATTTCTATGTCGATGTTTCAGAAATACAATCATAATTTTTATGAAAAAAGATTTATTTCCACAGTACAATAACAATTAACTAAATCGTGAAACGAAAACAATACTGTGTATTTGAATAAAATTTGGCGGATAAAAAATCTTTAACCAACTCATTATTATATTGTTGTTTGAAGTTTTTGCTAATACTTCCACCTAAAGTAAATGAAGAAAAAACAGAAGAAATAATTGAAGAGAATCATTAAAAACCAGTTTTCAAAATCTATTTAACATCTATTGAAACAGGTGATAAAGTTCAAACGAATATTAAATATGTTCCAGGTTATAGTACTCCCCATCCATAGGACAGGTTTAAGTTACTTTTAATTATTTAGCATGCAATTGCCTTTTGATAAAATATTTCATTTGGCGGTACTTTTCCTATTTCTGTATGCCTTCTTTTTGTGTTGTAAAATGAAATATACTCCTTAACTTTTTCATATAGATCTAAGCCCCCATTTGGTGGGTTAATATAGATTTTCTCTTGTTTAATAGATCTCCAAAATCGTTCTATATAAATATTGTCAAGCGCTCTTCCTTTTCCATCCATAGAAATCTTAATCTTATTTTTCTTTAGCGTGTTAATGTATATATCACTAGTGTACTGTGAACCTTGATCAGAATTATGTATCTCAGGAGTACCATGTTTTTGAATAGTATCTTCCAATAATTCAACACACCATTCAGCTGTCATTGAGTTGGAAATACTCCAGTTTAGGATTTTTCTGCTTTTAACATCTATAATAGCAGCCAAATACATAAACCCTTTGTACATTGGGATGTATGAAATATCTGTTTGCCAGACTTGATTTGGACGTTCTATTTTCATGTTTCGTAAAAGATAAGGATAAATGTGCCTGCCTTTTTGATGAATTGTTGTTTTTCGCTTAGGGTAGATTGTTTGAATCCCCATCAAACGATACAATCTTCTAATTCTCTTTTTATTGACCTTAAATCCTTTGTCAAGCCGTAAATAATCTGTCATTCGCTCAACTCCGAAGTAAGGATGCTCCATAAAATATTCATCTATTATTTTCATCAACTGGAGGTTTAAAGCACTTTCTCCTTGTGGTTTATAATAAATGCCACTTCTATGAATTGTTAAAAGATTACACTGCTCATCTAGACTGAGCCTCGGGTGAGATTTTACAACTTGCTGTCTTTTTTCAGTTGTACTCATTCTCCCAAGGCTTTCTTTAAAAAATCAATCTGAACCTGCATATGACCTATTTTATTATACAATTGTTCTTCATTAGAGTCTGTTTTGTCTTTTGCAGACTTGCTGTCAAAAACAGAAGAAGCGTTCGCTAGAAACTCACTTTTCCATGTCGTAATTTGTTGGGCGTGAATCTTGTACTTCGAAGATAATTCCTGCAAAGTTGATTGTTCTTTTAAGGCTTCTAAAACCACTTTTGATTTAAAAGAAGCACTGAAGGTGCGTCTGGATCGTTTCATAATACATCGTTAAAATTAATATTTAATACGATGTCCTAAAATTGGGGAGTATTATAAAGTATTCATTATCAGTTTCTTCAGTGTAGGTGATAGGACCATCATTACAAACGCCATAATTGTAATTAGTAGCGTTTTTTTCATAACC
>JGI24539J26755_10000621_pt1 | contig 16733 bp, 13 predicted proteins | sample NorSeaMetagenome_2_FD_26755 | JGI IMG/M metagenome (IMG submission 26755) | reverse complement strand
TGGGTACCAAAACTGAGATTGTCACCCCAATGGAGTGTCGCAGTGGTACAGTTGTTGAAAAGCCATTTTACGATCCTAAAAAGAGCTTGGCAGGATTAAAGAGCGCATAACTGATTAGTAGAGGTGTCACTATTAACCACGATCAATATCCAGACGAATATCTGAAGCAGATACTCACCGAGGTAAACAGCATTGCCTTGGTGGGTGCTAGCCCTCGGTCTGAGCGTGACAGTTATATCTGCATGCAGGTGCTACTGGAACAGGGGTATCAGATAATACCGGTGAACCCGGGTGAGGCCGGCAATACTATTTTGGGTCAGCGCTGCTATGGGTCGTTGGCTGATATTGAGCAGCCGGTGGATATGGTGGATGTTTTTCGTTCCTCTGAGGCAGCCTTGGGGGTTACCGAAGAAGCTATAGCGATAGGTGTCAAGGTGGTGTGGATGCAGCTCCACATTGTTAATCTGCAGGCAGCGCAGATGGCGGAAGCGGCGGGAATAAAAGTTGTGATGGACCGCTGTCCAAAGTTAGAATTACAAAAGCCTTATTGGACCGGTGTAGCCAACTAGTCCGAGTGAAAGACTCTAGATTTGGAGATCCATTAGTGACAGATAAAGCAGACACCCCGATTTTACTCAGCGATTATGCCAATGGCGTTTTGCGACTTACGCTTAACGATGATAAGCGTCGCAACGCTCTATCTCGCACTATGTTGGCAGCCCTTTCCAGTGCCTTCACAGCGGCCGCAGAGGACCCTCAAGTCCGGGTTATCGTATTGGCTGGCAACGGGCCGGTATTTTGTTCGGGGCATGACTTAAAAGAAATGACTGCAGCACGCGCAGAAGCAGATAAGGGTGAGGCCGCATTTGAGCGTCTATTTGCCGCCTGCGCCGCGGTGATGCAGTTAATTGTTAACAACCCAGTGCCGGTTATTGCTGAGATTGCCGGAGTGGCCACCGCCGCGGGTTGTCAGTTAATGGCCAGCTGTGATCTGGCTATGGCGGCAAACAGCGCAAAATTTGCCACTCCAGGTGTTAATCTCGGGTTATTTTGCTCAACCCCCATGGTTGCATTGTCGCGCAATGTTAGCCGCAAACACGCTATGGAGATGCTGCTTAGTGGCGATATGATCGATAGTGATCGGGCCCAGCAAATAGGCTTAATCAACAATGCCTTTGATGGGGATGAGTTGACCGACCAGACCATGGCATTGGCCAATAAAATTGCCAGCAAGTCGAGTATGACGGTGGCGGTTGGCAAGCGTGCCTTTTATGCGCAGGCAGAGATGCCTCTGGCAGAGGCCTATGCTTATACCTCGCAGGTTATGACTGATAATATGTTAACCGCTGACGCCGAGGAGGGTATTGACGCCTTTTTAGGCAAACGCTCACCGCAGTGGAATGATCAATAATTTCTTATGTCAACTATGTACAACAATGATCTCGAACAAAACCCCGCCAATCATCAGCCGCTGAGCCCGCTGCCGTTTTTAGAACGTGCGGCCAGTGTATTTCCCGATCATGTGGCTATTATCTACGGTGATGTAAGAATTAGTTATGCTGAGTTTTATGCTCGCTGTCGCCGTTTTGCCTCGGTACTAGCCCGTCGCGGTATTGGCCACGGTGACACGGTCTCAGTAATGCTCGCTAATACACCAGTCATGTTAGAAGCCCACTATGCCGTACCTATGTGTGGGGCGGTATTGCACTCTATGAATACGCGCTTGGACCCCAGTACTATTGCTTTCCAGTTAGATCATGGTGAGAGCAAGGTGTTAATTGCCGATACTGGTTTTTCCACCACGATGGAGGAGGCACTTACCCTAGCCACGGTAGCGCCATGGGTGATTGACTATGAGGATCTTGTTGTTCCACAGCCGGGTAAACGTCTAGGGGATGAGGATTACAATGCCCTCGTTGACTCTGGTGACGCTAATTATGAATGGATGATGCCTCTGGACGAATGGGACGCGATTGCCCTCAATTACACCTCCGGAACCACAGGTGACCCCAAAGGGGTTGTCTATCACCATCGTGGGGCAACTCTGATATCTCAAGGTAATGCGATTACCGCGTCTATTGGCAAACACCCGGTATATTTATGGACGCTACCCATGTTTCATTGCAATGGCTGGTGTTTCCCGTGGACGATATCAGCCATGACCGGCACCCATGTTTGTTTGCGTGAGGTGCGGGCCGACGCTATTTGGGCGGCACTGGAAGATCATGATGTGACACACCTGTGTGGCGCGCCAGTGGTGATGTCGACCATTTTAGCGGCCGATCCAGCGGACAAGCGTAAATTAGCCAATAGCATAGACTTTTTTACCGCAGCAGCACCGCCACCTGAATCAGTGCTGTCGGCCATGGGCGAGGCTGGGTTTCATGTGACGCATCTTTATGGTTTGACTGAGGTTTATGGCCCTGCGGTGGTTAATGACTGGCATGCGGAGTGGAGTGATTTACCGGTTACCGAACAGGCCTCTCTAAAAGCCCGTCAGGGGGTTCGTTACCACGCGCTTGAAGGTTTAGATGTTCTAGACCCAGACACCATGCAACCGGTGCCTCGCGACGGGGAAACCCTTGGGGAAGTGATGTTTCGTGGCAACGTAGTGATGAAAGGCTATTTAAAAAACCCGATTGCCAATAATGATGCCTTTGCTGGCGGTTGGTTTCACTCGGGTGATCTTGGGGTGGTGGATGCTGACGGCTATATTCAGTTAAAAGATCGCTCTAAAGACATTATTATTTCCGGCGGTGAAAATATTTCATCCATCGAAATAGAAGAGGTGCTTCACAAGCATGCTGAGGTAGTCTCGGCGGCTGTGGTGGCCATGCCGCATGCGAAATGGGGTGAGACACCCTGTGCCTTTGTTGAGTTAGCCGATAACGCGGGGCTAACCGCAGATGATTTAACCCTTTGGTGCAAACAGCATTTGGCCAGTTTTAAAGTGCCCAAGCGGTTTGTTTTTCAAGCGATTGTCAAAACATCCACAGGCAAAGTGCAAAAGTTTCCGTTGCGCCAACAGGCAATGGCTCTAGCTGCCGATTAACGAGCATCACCACGCCNGAGAACATTGAGGTTGGCGTTATGCTTTTTGCGATCTATTTGGTAATAAGAAATNCATAGAATCATCAACATCCACACGGTGACAACAGTGGGCACATAGAGTGNACCCAAGCGGAATAGGGCATCTGGTGGCACATCATTGGGGGTCACGCCGACTGGGAAACTNACAATGGTTAATATGGTGGTGGCCATGACTACCCCAAAGCCTTGCACAAACTTTTTAACAAAAGTCATTGAAGCGAAAAATACCCCTTCAGAGCGCCGACCCGTGTTCACTTCGCTGAGCTCGACCAAATCGGCAATCATCGATGTTGCCAGAGTTTGGTAGGCGATAATTAAACTCACATCGACAACAGTAATGACTAAGATCAACGGAAATAGCAGTGGATCTCCATTTTCGGGCATCAGCCCAAGCAGCCGCAATGCAATGGTTGCTGGCAAAATGGTAAAGGCCAGAAGACCGACAATAATGGCCGCGCGCTTTTTACCAAACCGTCTAGAAATAACAGGCGAGATGATCAAGGCAATAATGGCCGAGAGCACCACTGACAGTGAAATTTTCCCCAGCTGAACGGTGGAAAAACCCCAGAAAAATGAGTTGATGTAGTGTGAGAGTCCAGTAGCCACACCGGTACCAATTGCGCCAAACAAAGCGGCGGCAAAAAGTGCGGCAAACGAGCGATTCCAGAGGGTTTCGAAGATCTCCCTGTAGATGCGCGACAGAGATAGTTTGNTCTTGGCTGGTGGGGCCTTAAGATTGGGAATAAAGCTATGAGTGCCCATAGAGGACACCATGATGGCGACAAAAATCACGATTGATGCAATCAGTCCCATCTGCCCAAAGCCTTGAAGGTTAAATAGCCCATTACTAATGGTTTCGGTGGGTACTAATAAATAAGTCAGGGCGTAGAAGCCCATCAGCGTGCCGCCAGCCCAGCCGAAGAAGAACCGATAACTCAAGATACTGGTGCGTTCATCGTAGTCGTCGGTCATTTCAGCAACGAGTGCAGAGTTGGGAATCTCATAGAGAGTAACCATGGTGCGAACTGTAATAGCCAGCACTAAAATATAGGGGAATAGATCATTGCCGCTCAAGCTGGCTGGAGGGTTCCAAACAAAAAAGTAGGCCACTGCTACCGGAATAGCGGCGGCATACATGAACGGATGTCTGCGACCCCATCGATGGTGCGTGTTATCGGAGAAATAGCCAATGAGCGGGTCGCTAAAGGCATCGACCATCAGGGAGATTAACAGCGCTAAGCCCACAAGGTAAGCATCGACGCCCATGACCTGGCTATAAAACAGCAGAAAAAAGTAATCAAAGCCATTGCCCTTGATGCCAAAGGCTACCGAGCCAAATCCATAGGCAATTTTGTTGAGGGGTGATACCTTCAGTGCGCTCATGCTCAATGCCTGTTCAGTCAATACTATCCAAAGCCCTTAACCAATATAGAGTTGGCCGTGCTACCGGCATCGTGATGCTTAGCTATCGCTTGGTACTCACCAGAGGTCATCCACGCTAGTGCACTTTTCTCTGTGGGAAATTCGATAATAACCGACCGTGTATCCTGCCATTCTCTCATTAGTAGCATGGAGTCTTCGTCAACACTAAGCATCTTGCCATCAAATTTTGTGAACACCTCTGCAAAGCCACTCTCGGACTGATCCTATGGACTGCTCACGTTTGCAGATGTTGGTTGATTATCTCAACCAACATGTCAATGGAGCCTTCGCCATAGCCTCGTGCTTGGTAGGAGATCTTGCCATCTTTGCCTATGATAATGAGATGAGGGATAGCGTCCACGCCATACTTTTTACCTATGCTGTTTTTCTTATCATGAGTTAAAGTGATGGGCGAGTCAGTGAAGGCTTTTTTTATTAGACGAAATTTCCGTTTGCTTTCTTTATAGTTTACCGCAACTACTTTAATTACGTCTGGTCCCAGGNGGCGCTGAAGGCGCTCTAGCACGGGGAGTTCTTTTAGGCACGGAGGGCACCAGGTAGCCCAAAAAGTTACAACAACAATTTTACCCTTGTGGTCCCTTACCCATACTTTCTTTCCGTTTGAATCGTAGCCGAGATAATCAGGCGGTGTGTCGCCTTTGTTTAACTTGAAAGAGTCAGCAAATGACTGAACAGGTGCAATTAAAAACATTACATAAAAGAAACTTGTTAAGAAAATTCTCATGTGCAGCCGTCCTTGTAATTGCTGGGTGAGTGCGGTGATATCGCTATTTTTTTACTATATCACAATCAAAACTAACTCTTTTATCTCTCATGCACCTCGGTCTCCAAAAATACGGTTGGGCTCAAACAATCTAGCTGCGATTTTCTTAGCCGATAAATTTAGTCTAAAAGTAAGGCGGCTAATATTTTTCGATGATGTTGAGGGTCGCCGTATTGATGTTGTGACCACTGCGCTCGGCGAATGTACAGCATGGCATCGCAGTCATAGGTAAAACCCATTCCGCCATGAAACTGTACAGAACGATCACCGGCAAAAGACAGTGCTTCTGCGGCTTGCACCTTGGCCATTCTACAGGCAATCTCAGTATCTTTATCCAGCTGGCCATCACCGATGAGGGTGGCTGCGTGGTAGCTAAAGGTTCTCGCTGAATCCATTTGAATAAGCATTTCTACCGTCGGGTGCTTAAGCGACTGATAAGAGCCGATAAGACGGCCAAATTGCTTACGCGTTGTCAGGTAGTCAACCACAGTGTCAAGTGCTGCAGCGGCGCAGCCAGTGGCCTCTGCGGCGATTAATAGGGCGCCAATAAGCCTAACATCCGGCAGTGCTTCAGCGCCCTTGGTAAGTAGGGCCTCTGCAGAGACTGTCACTCCACTAAAATCTACGTTAGCGGCGCGTTTGGTCTCATCAACCAGTGTTTTGTTACTGATTGCGTCGCTGGCTAGCTGAGCGGCCTCAACCACTACGAGCTTCAGATCACCCTCATACTTAGCCAGCACTAGGAAAAAGTCAGCCACCGCGGCATCATTGACCAATAACTTTTTGCCTCGTAGCTCAAAGCTATCGCCCTTAGCGGTGAGTGTGCAGCGGGTCCCAGTGGCTCCCCAATCTTCATTGTCTAACAACGCCATAGTACCAATCGAACCTTCAGCCATGCGGGGCAGCCATTTGGCCTGCTGGATAGCGTTTCCACCGCGGATAATGGCCTGTGCGGTAATAGTTGACGATATGAAAGGGGTGCTCAAAATATGTCGACCCATACTTTCAACCAGCGGAATGGTGGCACCAATGCCCATTTCAGAGCCGCCATGTTCCTCAGGTAGGGCCAATCCGGTCCAACCAAGCGCGACCATTTGGCTCCACACTTCAGGGTTGAATCCAGTGTCGCTCTTAAGTAGGGCGCGCACAGCGCTATTATCGGAGTTGTCTCGGCAGAAGGCGTTGGCACTGTCCAGGATCATCGCTTGTTCTTCACTGAACTCGATTGATAGATTTGCTGTTCTTGTCATGATGAGTTCCTCTAGTCCTTAGGTAGGCCGAGCACATGCTCGCCGACAATATTTGCTTGAATTTGGCTGGTGCCGCCGCCAATGGTGGTAGAGAAATTATTCATGTAGGCGCGCTGCCAAAAACCACCTTCAATCGCGTCTTCGTCCCCCACATACAGTGCGCTTGATGCACCTTGCAGGGTTAACGAGTATTGCCGCATGCGTCGGAAGAACTCTGTGCCACGAAGCTTGGTAGATAAGGCGAGCGAATTGGGATAGTCCGCGCATAGTGCCGGTATTTTGACGCGATTTTCAGCCAGATATAGCGCCTGTTCTTCAATTAAAAATTTCACTAGATTGTCACGCGTGACAGGGTCTTCCATGAGTGGCTTACCATCTCGCTCTACGTCTTTGGCTATGCGTAGCAAGTCGTTCATTACGGTAGAGAGAATGGACACACCGCCGGCAGCGCCAGCTTCGGCGCCACGTTCGTACTGCAGTGTTTGCATGGCAATGCGCCAGCCATGGCCTTCCTCACCCATAAGGCATCGGGCAGGAATGCGGGCGTCGGTGAAGAACGTTTCTGTGAAGCCGTAATCCCCGGTTAGTTTTTGGATAGGGGAGGTTGTTATGCCTGCTGCGTGCATGGGGGAGAGGAAGAATGACAGGCCGTTGTAGCGGCGCTCGGCCTGAGAGTCGGTGCGAGCCAGTAAAATCATATACTTGGCGTAGTTACCCATGGTCGTCCAGATTTTGCTGCCGTTGATGATATATTCATCACCATCGCGCTCAGCTCGCGTCTGGATGCTCCCCAAATCAGAGCCGTGATTGGGTTCGGAGAAGCCCTGACACCAGATGTCTTCGCCAGTGAGAATACCCTTGAGGTAGGTTTCTTTTTCAAAGTCTGTGCCGGTATCAATAATGAGCGGCCCAGCCCAGCCTAGACCTATCATGTTAAAGCAGATGGGTACGCGGGCGCGCTTCATTTCCTCGTCGGCAATCTGCTGATAAATACGTGGCATACCCCCACCGCCATATTGTTTAGGCCATGCCATACCCAAATACCCAGACGACCAAACCTTATGTTGCCATTCTCGGAGAAACTCTAAAGCTTGTTCTGAGCCGACTTCCATAAAGGTTTGTGGCAGTAAAAAGCCTGGGTCAGCCGGAGTATTGTGTTTGATCCAGTCAATCACACCTTTGCGAAAATCAGCCAGTTCAGCGCTTTCGCTAGCGGTATGTTGGTTTACTTGAGTGTTGACCATTTTTTGATTCCCCTTTATTCGATGTCTCAACCTTATAGGTCGGATAATTATAGGTCTTTTTAATTGGTGCCATTCGGTTGATATTTAGTGCCAAAAGATCATGCTCCAATACTTTTGTAGCGTTTAGTTTGATTTAAAAAATATAACTATTTACTTGAATTTAATTTTATAAAACATTGAAAAAAAACAGTATTATACTTTAATTTTAACTAGTTTGTTCGTAGCTGAGGCGGTCGCAATGAGCTTGTCGTCTTGAAACATCTCGGCACTGGTAAAGGCGATAGTTTTGCCCATTTTAAGCACCTTTGCACGAAGTTCTACTGGTGCTGGCCGACAGGATAGAAGGTAGCTAATATCTAATTTTAGAGTCAGTGGATTCACCATAAAGTCATGGGCATGCAGAATATATTGCGCCATGGCCGAATCCAGCATACCGGCGATAAACCCTCCCTGAACGATAGTCCCATTGGAGTGAGTTAGCGCTACCGATGGTTCAAAAGTGCAGTGATAGGTCTGAGTAGGCTCGTCAAACCAGAAGTCTTTGAAGCCAAGTAACTCGAGAAATTCTGGTTTTTGTGCCAAAAACACTGACATGGATGAACTGAGATTTTTCATAATGACCTTCTTATCTATTTAATTTCACATAGCATACTGAGGTTATACTTTTTATGCATAGTTTTGTGACCCACAGGTATGATCATACGGTTATACCTTTAACACCGCTGGAGATTATTATGAACTTATTATTAAAAGCTGTTTTATTTTCTACGTTACTACTTTCGAATACGTTTTTAAATGCGGATGATAGCGTATCTCACGCTTCCCCCGAATGGCAAATTTCTGCATATTCAGGTGCTGCACCGTCGTTTATCGGCGATTTTGCCACTATTGTTGGTGGTGCCGGCGAGGTGCTGAGAGAGGGTAGCAATGGCTGGACGTGCACTGCTACAAAGCCGATGCCCGAAACCGGCTTTAAAACTGCCCATCATGCGTTTGCGCTGTGCGCTGATGCTGAGGGTTTTAAATGGGCCGCAGCCTATATGGCAGGCACCAAGCCAGTGATGGAGCGAGATGCTTATATTTGGATGTTGCACGGTGATACTGGTGAGGATAACAATATGCCCGGAGGTGACAAGGGTATGGCCATGAAGCATGGGCATTGGATCGAGTCTGGCCCGCATTTAATGCTGATGCCCAGAGATCCAGCAACCATTGCTAATTTCCCAACTGACTTCACTGTTGGAGCTCCTTATCAAATGTTTAAAGGATCACCCTATGCTCATTTGATGATCCCATTTGAGGGTTACTACCAGTATCAGCCCGAGTCTGCGCCTAAATAAAGGGCTTAAAAAAGTTTAGGTATCTCGGGTGAGTTGGAATGGTTACACCCTGCGTTAGACTGTGATAAGGTTTCGCTAAAATTAGAGCTTGGCTGCATTGGTGCCCTAATTATTCAAAACTAACTATCTAGCGCAGGGATTGAAGCCATGGATTCACCGCAAACACAGACTCCTCCACTTAATGAAAAAACCATCTTGGGGCATCCTCGTGGTTTGGTTATTCTATTTTTAACGGAAATGTGGGAGCGTTTTTCATACTACGGCATGCGCGGTCTCTTAGTCGTTTATCTCACTCAGCATTTTCTTTTTTCTGATGAACGTTCCAGTCTTCTCTATGGCGCTTACACGGCATTGGTTTATGTGATGACTATTATTGGTGGTTCACTTGCTGATCGCTATCTTGGAGCCCGCAAAGCGGTGACTTTCGGAGCCATTTTGTTGACCTTGGGTCACTTCGGTATGACCTTTGAGGGCAGCGGCTCTAAGCAATTGCTGGACTATAACGACACTCAATACCAAATTACTCTTGATGCTCGCGGCGGTGATGCAAAACAGATGATTATCTCCGATGCCGGAATATCCTATGTGACCTTCACTGAAACAGATATGGTTATCACCGAGCCCCAGGCTGTTGGTTTACCAGGGGTGATTCCCAGAGATCAATTCACCATGAGCGTAGAGACCGAGGAGGGCTACCTAACCATGTTGTATTTGTCCTTAGCGTTGCTGATTGCTGGGGTTGGTTTTCTAAAGGCAAATATTTCAACGATTGTAGGGTCCCTTTACGGGTTTGGTGATTCACGGCGTGATTCTGGTTTCACCATTTTTTATATGGGCATTAATATGGGCGCATTTTTGGCGTCAATTTTCTGCGGTTATCTCGGCATTGTGCATGGCTGGAAGTATGGTTTCGGTCTTGCTGGCATAGGCATGCTGATCGGTTTGCTGGTATTTTTGTCCTGCCAGAGTTGGTTGGAAGGCAAGGCTGAGCCGCCCTCTGTCGAAAAGCTAAAAGAAAAAGTTTTCTTGTTCATCAATGTTGAATGGATGTGCTATCTAGTGGGTCTCGCCATTATTGCCGTATCGATGTTGTTGGTGATGAATGAGGAGCTTGTTGGCGGTATTTTGGGTCCTATTGGCATCCTCATGTTATTGGGTATGGTGAGTTATTCGTTGATCAAACTTCACGGAGATGAACGTTCACGAATGTTGGCCGCTATTTACTTTATCCTCGCTCAAATTCCTTTTTGGGCCTTGTTCGAGCAAGCCGGTTCCTCTCTAAACCTGCTTACGGCACGTCTGGTTGATCGCACAATTTTTGGGTGGTCGGTACCCGGCCCAGTGTTCCAGTCCCTTAATGCGGGTTATATCTTTCTGTTTGCACCGCTAGTAGCGTGGCTGTGGATATGGCTGGCTAAGCGTGACCTGAACCCATCAACACCGGTTAAATTCGCGTTGGGCGTCGCTATGGCGGGCCTTGGTTTCTTGGCATTAGTGGGGGGCATGCAGGGGTCTGGCGAAGTGGGTCTGACCCCAGTTATCTTTATCTTCCTTATTTACTGGATTCATACGATGGGCGAGTTAATGGTATCGCCGGTTGGCTTGTCTGCCGTAACTAAGTTGGCGCCAGCGCGAATTGTTGGTATGACGATGGGTGCTTGGTTCCTTTACTCGGGGTTATCCAACTTCCTCGCTGGCATTATTGCACGTACAACTGGCGCTGAGACCATCGGTGGGCAAATGACAAATGTGGCGGCTGCAAAAGCTGGATACATAGAGGTCTATGCGCAGGTTGGCTTCATTGCACTTGGCATCTCTGTGTTAATGTTATTAATATCACCAGTCATTACCAAAATGATGCAAGGCGCTGACTAGCGCTATGTCTTAGAGAATATTTGGCGTAAATAAAGCCAGGTACTACGGTTGTTAGGACTCAGATAAACGGCGCGATAGCTGCCAAAGACTTTGTCCTCTTGGGTGGCTCTTAGGCCGCTAAATACCCATTTGGCGANAAGCGAGATCAGGCAACACAATACAATACCGCCTCTTAACCCCTCCGTTGGTGCTGGTGCGAACCTCTCTGTATGTNCTATCCACTCAGTTTCCTCGCATAGGGCCCGCACGGCAACGCGTGTAGCTTGCNTAGAGTTTCTGGTAATAAACTNCATGGTTAACGTTGCTTAAACGTTACGTACAGACATATTGGTGGCGAGCTCTGCCTCAAATTTTTCTTTGTTTCTCAGACCCTTACTATCACTGATTAAACATGGTCATAATGAGACTCCATAGTCAATATTACATTACTCTAAAAAACTGTATTCGTGATAAAGTCCCACGTCGGAGATTTGGCGATCTCAGCAATTGTGATGTTTTGGTTTTACAGTTGAACTGACAGTTAATCTATAGCGCTCGACAGGGTGCTTACATCCACCCGAGCAAAAAGAGGAAAGTTTTATGCCACAAATGATTAAGAAAACTGAAATTGACCAGTATATTGGCCACGTTTGTGAACCCACACCGTGGTTTGAAGTGACCCAAGAACAGGTTAATGAATTTGCTGAATGTACACTGGATCGACAGTTCATCCATATCGATCCAGTCGCTGCTGCCAATACACCTTTTGGCGGCACCATAGCCCACGGATTCCTGACGCTGTCTATGCTGTCGTACTTCTCTGAGAGCTACAATCTTCTCATCGAAGGCATTTATATGGGTGTGAATAAAGGTTTTGATAAGGTGCGCTTTGTTGCTCCCGTTCGCGTCGGCAGCAAGATACGTTGCCATGCCACGGTCATGGAGATTACAGAAAAACGCCCGGGACAGTATGATTTTAAAATGGAAATTACAGTCGAGATTGAAGGTGGCGATAAGCCCGCATTGGTAGCCGAGTGGTTAAGCGTTCAAATGGCTAAATAGTTTCATAAACAAATTGATTATTATGAGGTAGGTAATGAGTATTAATTTTGAAGGGCAAGTAGCAATAGTCACCGGTGCAGGAAATGGTCTGGGACGTTCACATGCACTGGCATTGGCAGAGCGGGGAGCCAAGGTCGTGGTTAATGATNTTGGTGGGGCTCGTGATGGCACTGGTGCTTCCTCGGATGCGGCCATGGAAGTTGTTGGTTTGATTGAAGCGGCGGGAGGTGAAGCGTTTGCTCACGGCGCAAATGTGGCTAATTTTGACGAAGTTGAAGATATGGTCAAACAAGCGATGGATAAGTGGGGTCGCGTCGATATTCTCATTAACAACGCTGGTATTTTACGCGATAAGTCATTCGCTAAAATGGATCTNGCGGATTTCCGATTGGTCATGGATGTTCATTTAATGGGGTCGGTCAATTGCACCAAAGCTGTGTGGGAAATCATGCGCGAGCAGAACTATGGCCGTATTGTTATGACCACCTCATCAAGCGGGATGTACGGCAACTTCGGCCAAACCAACTATGGCGCGGCCAAAATGGCTGTGCTTGGCTTTATGAATACCTTGGTTCTTGAAGGTGGGAAGAACAACATCCATGTTAACGCGCTGGCGCCCACTGCGGGGACTCGTATGACCGAAGATCTGCTGCCACCAGCATTGCTAGAGTTGATGACCGCTGAATCAGTAACAGCGGGTGCTCTTGTACTCTGCGATGAAAAAGCGCCGACCCGAACAATTCTGTGTGCAGGTGCCGGCGGGTATGCCACCGCAAACATGTATGAAACAGATGGTATTTTTATGCCAGTAGAAAACCAAAACCCAGACGCTATTGTTGCCAAGTGGGATGAACTTTCGGACAACACACATCATCAAGCGCTGGAGTCAGGTGGTAAGCAGACTGAAAAGTTTGTCACGAAAGCCATGGCTGCTCTGCAGGGCTAGGCTCGAATTAATGTGTTTGATCGATAGTGATGCAAGCGTTGATGGATGATAAACGTCGCGAAATAAAGTATGTAGTTATTACTATGTGTTTTGGCGGTAGTGCCGGTGTGGCAGGATTTTGCGATGTGGCATAGCAATTAAGTGAGACATGATAATAGGGCCGCCTCATCTTAGATGGGGCGGTTTTTTTAAGCACAAATTAACGTCCAAGAGATTTAAACGTATTACATTACGGCATTAGCAATGCCATAATTATGGCTACTTATTTTAATTTTGGTTTGTCGCTAATCGCACGAGGCCCCTTGCTATGCCAAGTAATCTCAACGTCCTTAACGTCATCCTTGTTTTAGCTGTAATACTCTTTCTTGGAGGGTGTGAGCAGGCCCCTGAGCCTTCCACTAAAGTCCAGTCCGAAGCCAGTTCTTATACCATCGCTAGTAACAAGCGCATGGCCGAGCGTTTAGATTTTAATGATCAGCAAGATTTTAAGGATGCCCAAAGAGGTTTGGTCGCCCGTGCACCAAATAATGAGCTGCTTAACCAGCAGGGCAATATCATGTGGAATCCTGGGTCCTATGACTTCGTCTCTGGAGAAGCGCCAGAGACCGTCAATCCCAGTCTTTGGCGGCAGGCGAAGCTGAACAATATCCGCGGCCTGTTTAAGGTCGAAGAGGGTATCTACCAATTGCGTGGGTTTGATCTGGCCAATATCACGCTTATCAAAAGTGATAATGGCTGGATTGTGGTGGATCCTCTTACAACCTCTGAAACAACCAGCGCAGCCATTCAGTTTGCCGAGCAATATTTGGGTGATATAACGGTCACTGGTGTGATCTTTACCCATAGCCATGCCGATCATTTTGGCGGTATTTTAGCCATCACCAATGCGCAAGAGGCCAAGTCTCAGGGTATTCCATTAATAGCGCCAGTTGGATTTATGGAGGAGGCCACTAGCGAAAATATTATTGCCGGGCCTGCGATGACACGTCGCGGTCACTATATGTTTGGTAACGCCCTGGATCATTCTCCTACTGGTCATGTCGATAGCGGTTTGGGTAAGCAGGTTGTTTTTGGGTCGCTTTCTATTGTGCCTCCGTCTGTTCTGATTGATCAGCCACAAATGGACATTAGTGTTGATGGTGTGGATTTTGAGTTTTTTAATATGCCAGGCTCTGAAGCCCCGGCAGAACTCACTTTTTATCTNCCGCAGTGGAAAGCCTTTTGTGGTGCTGAGATTCTCTCTCATGTGATGCACAATGTGCTTACATTGCGCGGTGCTAAGGTTCGTGATGCGTTGCTATGGAGCAATTATATTGGTCAGTCTATCGACCGATTAGCGGATGTAGAGGTGTTCTTCAATAGCCATCATTGGCCCACCTGGGGTCATGATCGCATTATCACTCAAATGCAGCAGCAGCAGGACATGTATAAGTTTACTCATGACCAGACTGTGCGTTTAGCCAACCTCGGTTATACCCCACGCGAGATAGCGGAACAGTTAAAACTGCCTGAGAGTTTGGCCAAGAATTTTCATGTTCGTGGTTACTACGGAACATTGAGTCATAACAGCAAGGCTGTGTATCAGCACTATTTTGGTTGGTATGACGGCAACCCAGCTAATTTNAACCCCTTGCCGCCAAACCAGTCTGCAACGCGTTACGTTGAGTTTATGGGCGGTTCTGAGGCTATTTTGCAGCGTGCAGGCCAATCGATGTCTCAGGGAGAGTATCGGTGGGTGGGAGAGGTTCTCAATCATTTGGTATTTGCTGAGCCAGACAATGTGCCGGCCCGTGAAATGCTCGCTGAAGCTTATCGTCAGATGGGTTATCAAGCAGAGTCCGGGCCCTGGCGAGATATTTATCTCTCCGGTGCGNCCGAATTGATTACTGGGACGGTGAAGGAACANTTCTTGAAGGTGAATTCAAAAGCCTTTCTGCAGGAGGTTCCTTTAGAAGAATTTATGACTGCGCTGTCGGTTAATCTAGATGCGGTGAAGGCCGAAGGTAAAGTCCTTAGACTCAATATACTATTCACTGAGCGTGATCAAAATTTTGTATTGACCCTAAGAAATTCGGTCATGTACCACCGCGAGGCGGCATTTGATGAAACAGCAGACGCCAGCATTAAGATAACCCAGGCGATGTTTGTCGACATTCTGGTGGGTGAGGTGGGTATCAGCGACATCATAACGTCTGACCAGTTGGCGATTGAAGGCAGCACGTTAAAGCTACTGACGTTTTTCTCGCTCATGGGCGAGTCCAATGATGATTTCCAAATCGTTTTGCCTTAGCGAATCAAAACACTACAGACTATGCGGTATCAGCGCACGGTAATCTTTCTTTTTTTGCCTACTACCTATTCAGTTATGACTCACTTTTTTTGTTAGTATCCAGACAGAATATGTTAGCCATTAAGTTTAATAGCCTTATGGCGACGATAAATGGAGGCATCAATGCGACTAAAGATACTATCGTTCAACCTGTTACTGGTTCTGCTGGCCTGTTTCACTTCATCTGTGAGCGTTTCATCTGAGTATGACGTTGATGGTAATGGAAAAGATGATGCTTTAACTGATGGGCTTTTGGTGCTGCGTCACCAGTTTGGTTTGGGTGGTGCTTCACTGACAGCGGGTGCTCTAGCCGATGATGCGCTTGTTACCAGCCCGGAGGCTATTGGGACATATATTGATGACCGTGTGGCATTATTTGACTTAGATGGTAATGGGTCTTTGGATGCGCTGACCGATGGCTTGTTGCTATTGCGTTATCTTTTCGGATTGTCCGGTGATGCTATGACCAATGGTGTTATTGGATCTGGTGCAACGAGAAATAACTATGCTGAGATCAGTGCCCATATTGATGGGTCTGGGGGTCCTGGTGATCCTGGTGGTTCCGATGATTCTTTGAGATTTGTTTATCAGACAAAATGTACAACCGATTATCAGGGTAATGAGGTCTGTTTCTCTAAAGATGATGCGGGATTCCAAGACGTTGTGGTGGGTAATGGCAGTGGCGGGGGAACTGGATTTACACCGAGGGCCACTTCGTCAAAAGTAGTATCTGACTACGGTANGATCAAAGTGCAAACCATTATTGATCAGTGGCCTGACGGAGAGGTTTTTGAAGATTCCAATGGTAACAAAAGTTTTTCTATTAAACAGTATGATGGCTATTTGCAAAACCGTATAGCGGATAATATAGAGTTTAGTACGCTTGATACACCCGCTAAAGTCGCACGATGGGCCGCTCCAGCTGTCGTTCAAGTTTATGGCGATACATGCATGCTCGGTCAAAATGGATATATCGATTGGCGNTTTAGTTCAGAACCAAGAACAGGTTTTTTTATTGCCCCAGATCTTATCATTACCGAGGTAAACGCAACGACATCGTTTGAAGAAAAACCTGATCGTCCTTGGGCTGGAGGAAATTACCCAAACCCTTTTAATCCTGAGGTGTTNCATACCTGTCAGACCTTGGTTGATGAGTTCGAGGCCTCTGGTGCCCAGGGAATAACCTTTGAAGTGGGCGCTGGACCCATCATTCAAGCCTTTGATGGCAGCTGGGGTGCAGGGTCGGTTGTCGCAAGTGATGGGAACTTTGCCATCATCAAGTTAACCAAGGGTAGCAAGAATAAAAATATATTTGTGGAGGATTGGTCGTCCTGGGATTCAATTGAAAAGGAAACATCGGTTTTGCAGTTGGCCCCAGCAGATATTTCGCGTGAATCAAGCATCGTAACACT
>JGI24539J26755_10000620_pt1 | contig 16740 bp, 35 predicted proteins | sample NorSeaMetagenome_2_FD_26755 | JGI IMG/M metagenome (IMG submission 26755) | reverse complement strand
GTTCTATTGATGTTAATGGTTCGGTAGAAATATCAGATTGTGAATTAACTGAATTTCCATTAATATTTAATAAAGTTAGTGGAACTTTTTATTGTCAAAATAGTGATTTAACTACATTGAAAGGTTCTCCTAGATTTGTGGGTGGTTCATTTTATTGTCAGAAAAATAAATTAACTTCATTATTAGGTTCTCCTAAATCAGTAGGTGGTGGGTTTCATTGTTCTTATAACAACTTAACTAATTTAAAAGGATGTCCAGAACATATAGGTGGTGATTTTCGTTGTGACAGAAATAATATATTTTCATTAGAAGGATTAGATGCTGATAGTTTATCTGGTAACATTTATTTACATAATAATCCAATAGGTTCATTGTTTTATGTAATTGATTCAGAAATTGTAAGAGCTTTTAATTCATATAAAGTTATTAAAGAAAATGAGATTAATTTAAAAAGATTGAGATATGCAATGGAAAGTTTTGACCAACCTATTTATATAGAATCTATTAAAAAATATTATACAATAAAATGAGTGTAAATGAAATTTGTGAAAAATATGGTATAAAAAATTATACTATAAATGATGATAATAGTATAGATGTTGATGATAATGTTTTATTAGGTGTCTATGATTTAAATGCAGACATAGGTTATTTATCTGAACTTCCATTAAACTTTAATAAAGTTACTGGTGATTTTTATTGTAATGAACATGTTTTAACTACATTAAAAGGAAGTCCTAAATGGGTAGGTGGTTCATTTTATTGTAATGATAACGCATTAACTTCATTAGAATATTCACCTGTGTATGTTAGTAATGATTTTCATTGTGGTGGTAATAATTTAACTGATTTAAAATTTGGTCCTGAATCTATTGGTGGTGGATTTTATTGTTCAGATAATTTATTAACTTCATTATCAGGAAGTCCTAAATCAGTAGGTAGTGATTTTTATTGTCAACATAATAATTTAACTGATTTAAAAGGTTGTCCCGAATCTATTGGTGGTGTTTTTTGGATTACTGATAATAAAATATATGACTTAAAAGAATTTCCTAAATCAGTTAGTGGTAAGATTGGTTTAAAAAATAATCCAATAGGTTCAATATTTCAATTTAATGATATCAATATTGATATTATCAAAGCTTTCAATACATTTAAAGTTTTAACCGATGGTGTTGTTAATCTTAAACGTTTAAAGTATGTCATCCAGGATTTATTTGATGAGTTTATTTATTTACATTTAGTAGGTGAACATTATAAAATAAAAAAATAATTTATATGAAACGAATAAAGTTATTTGAAGAGTTTGATTATGATGTATTTCTAAAGAAATCTAATTTATATATTTATGATAAAGATAGTAATGAAGTTTTAGGACATTCACTTACTTATAATGAAATACAAAAATTTATAAGTAATAAACAAAAAGGATTAAATCCACAAAATTTTCCAAGATTAGTTTATGGTGCTCAAACCGATGATAAAAATAATCCAATAACATTTGATAATTTAAAAGATGCTCAAAATTGGTATAACAAATCTATAGAACAAGAAAAACATAATGAATTAAAAAAAGTTCCTAAAACTAATTTAGGCAAAACGTTATATGAGATATCTGAATATGTAAAGGAAAAATATCCAAACATTAACAAAGGAACTTGTTATTTTTTCACTTATTTAATTTCTAAATATTTTACTATAGATAAGTTTGTTATAATAGAAGAAGAATTAGAAGAAGAACCTATTCACATGATGTGTAAGATAGGAAACAAGTATTATGATGGTACAGGTTTCCATACTAAAAAGGATGTCTTAGATGAGTATTCGGATTCAACAAAAGACGATATTCATATTATAGATAAGGATGAGGTAAAGTATTGGTCAGATAGAATGGATTATGATTATGTTAATCAAGCATTAACAACTAATCCGTTAACTAATAAGGAAAGGCAAGATTTAGAAGATTATATTAAATCTAAAACAAGCTAAAAAAAATTTTTTTAACATTAGAAATGTTAAAAGGGTTGGTATTACTAATAATACGATTGATTATATAAAATCAATTTCTTAAAAGTGTGGGTTTTTTCTTTTAAAATTTTCAACCGAAATGTTGATGGAATTAGGATATACTAAAATTTAGAAAACTATTATTTATATATAAAAGAAAACGATTAAAGATTTGGAACAATTTATTAAAACAACCATACGAGAGTTTCTGAATGAGAATATCGAAAATTCATTTGGTAAATTTGTTAATAATGTTCTTAATTATAAAACACCAATAAATGTTAATGATTTACCAAGAAAAAAAGGACATCCAATAGATAACTTACCAAAAAATATTGATTTCATATATGTGGATTCAAGTCTTTTTGAAAAGGAACAAATAGCTTGGGGTGAAGTATCCAAAAATAAAATAGCATATCACGATAGGCCAATAGATGATAAATATTGGAATAAAATGATTGAAAAGGGAAAAGAACCATTAATTTTAATTGATTTTGATGAGGATAGAAACCAATTAAGAGTTGCAGATGGTAATCATAGATTAACTGTTTATCTTAATAAAGGTATTAGTAAGATACCAACAGTAATTACTAATAATACGATTGATTATATAAAATCAATTTCTTAAAAGTGTGGGTTTTTTCTTTTAAAATTTTCAACCGAAATGTTGATTAGAACGAAGAACGGAACACTTACACATAACGGTCACAGATATATTTCTTTTAATATATACGCTAAAATAAATTAACAACATGAAAGATAAAAAGAACATACAAAGTTTCAAAGAGTTCAATGAAAATATTAATAGTTTACCAGGTAAATCACCAGAGGAAAAACTAAAAAAACTATTACTATCTAAAAATATATTACCTAATAGTTATCATTCTAAAATAGACAAACTAATTAAAGAATTAGTTGATGAAATAGAAAAATCAAAATAAATATGATAGAAGTAGATATAATGTGGAAATTATCAATAATATATCTATAACAGATGATGGTGGAATTATAGTTGAAACTGATAAAGAAAAGAAGTAATTAGCAAATTAAAAGAATTAGAACCTGAAATTAATAAGTGTGATTCTAATGATGATAAATATCTAATGAAAGATGATCAAGGTTTGAAAAATGCACCAACATCACAATTAAAAAGAGTATTATCTTTATTAGAAGATTAATTTTTATTATTTTAAAATATTTTTAATATTTTCTTTTCTTTTCAATAAAGTATTATGTTCTTTTAGGTTTTCTATTGTTACAATATAAGGTAGATTATTATTATAACAATCTATATATTCTAAACTTTCAGGTAATTTAGGAAGTTCAGTTAATTGATTATCTGAACAATATAAAGATTTTAATCCTTCTGTAAGTTCTGGTATTTCGGTAAGTTTATTATTATCACATTCTAATGATGTTAAATATGGTGGAATATAATCAATGTGAGTTATACCCATATTAGAACAATACATTCTTGTTCCATCAATAAATTCATTAATATTATCTTTTGTTATTATCATATAATTAATATTCTTTAATATTAACAATGTCTAATCTATTTTCAGAATCTATTAAATTAAACTTATATCTTATAAAGTCTTCACTGGGTCCAGTTATATGTATAGTATAAGTTGGTTCTAAATAACCATCCATTAAAAATTCTATTTCAAAGCTTTTTTCTTTTTCTTTTTTAGAGAAAAATTTTCTTACCATTTTAATAATTTTTTTCATATCAATAATATAGTAAATTATAATGACATAAAAAAATTAATTTAAATAAAAGCTTGTTTACCTGTAATACTTCTACCAACTATTAATTCATTGATTTGGGCCGTTCCTTCATAACTATATAAAGCTTCTGAATCAGCCATATACTTAGCGATATCATATTCTAATAAAATACCATTACCACCAAATAGTTCTCTACCAGTAGACACCAATCGTCTCATAGCTTTCGTTATCCACACTTTGGCTAAACTTGCTTGTTGGTCGTTCATAGTTCCATTATCTTGTAACTGGGACAATCTAAACACCATATTCTGCATAGCAGTTAAATCACCTAACATGTTAGCTAAATAAGATTGTGTTAGTTGGAATGAATCTATTGTTTTTCCGAATTGTTTTCTTTTATTACAATACTTAACGGTGGTTTCATAAGCACCCATACTTAAACCTACTGATTGCCATGCTACACCAGCTCGAGTCATTTTCAAAACTTTAGATGTATCTTTAAATGAGTTTGCGTTTTGTAATCTATTTTTTTCTTCTATGATACAATTATCTAATGTAATAAGTCCATTTTGAACAATCTTCAAAGATACTTTTCCTTCAATCTTTTCTACTGAAAATCCTGGATTGTCTTTTTCTACAATAAATCCCTTTACGTTGTTATCATTAATATCTCTAGCCCATATAATAGTGATGTCGGAAAAAGTAGAATTACCAATCCATTTCTTTTGACCATTTAAAATCCACTTACCATCTTTTTTCTCACAAGTAGTGGTTAGACCACCAGCGGCTCCTGATCCAACTAATGGTTCTGTTAAACCAAAAGCTCCTATGATATCCATATTTCTCATCTTAGGTAACCAATGGTTTTTTTGTTCGTCAGATCCACATAAGTATACTGAACCCATAGCTAGTCCAGAATGAACTCCAATAAATGTAGATATTGATGGATCAATTCTTGATAGTTCAGCTGCTACTACACCATCTAATAAACTGGTTTTGTTTTGACATCCATATCCTTGGTAAGATAATCCACATATATCTAAATCTCTTAGTTTAGGTATTAGTTCATGTGGAAATTCATCTTTATACCAATATTCATTGATAATAGGTTTAACTTCGGTTTCCATAAAGGATCTAACTTTTAACCTTAATTGGTTATCTTCATCAGATAACTTATCAAAGATATTGTAAAAGTCTGAATCAAAGTTAGCTGGTATATGTTTTTGTTTACCTAAACTTTTTAATAATTTAGGATTTTTTTCTATAAATGAAATAATGTCTTTTATATTAACATTTTTCAATAATTTGAATATTTTTCTGAGTTCTTTAAGATTTATCATAAGCCAATAAATATACTTAATTTATTGGAAAATGTTTTGTTTTTTGTTGATTATTTTTTATAATATCAGTTAACATCATAAATAATTTAGTCAACAAAATTATACAAAGTTGATATAATAATTATGAAGAAGTTAATAGATGCTATATATCTAAGTATTCCAGAAGTTATTAAAGAATGGAACGAAAACAAATTAACACAATTAGAAAGTCTTGTTGAGCAACCTTTCAAAGAATATTTCAATAATAGACAAACTCAAGAAAAAACAAAAATGGTATCACCAGTAATTGATACTATCTTCACTAGAATAATGAAAACACATTTAAATGATTTCGAAGTTGATGAAGGTAAAGGTAGGGATTATAAATGGGGTAATATTCTATTAGAAAGTAAACTCACATTAGGAGAAGGTAATTCATGGACAGGTAATGGTTATACAAAAACAGATATACATTTATTGTTTAGATTTAATATAGATGAAAATGGAATTATTGTTTCGTACTTTTCATCAGTTGTTGATTTGTCTAAATGTGAAAGTAATTGGACATCACCAACAAATAAAAGTAATTTCTCAACATTGAAGTTTCTTACAAATGATATATCTGAAATATCTATTATACATGGTGAGATGGTAAGTAAGAAAAAATACTTATCTTGTGAAATGATTAAAGCTTAAAAAAGTCTTTTATTCTATCCTCGGCAAAATTTATATAATCTTGATCTATATCATATCCGATATAATCCAATCCTAATTTTTTTGCACCAATAGCACTTGTTCCAGATCCAATAAATGGATCTAATAGAACTCCACTTGTTAACCCACTAAATTTTATAGAATCTTCTACTAATTTAATTGGATAAGTTGCTGGATGGTTACCACGGTGATTACTTCGGTTTTGTATAGTATCGTAAGGAATGAACCAAGAATTACCTTTACATCTATGTGAATCAACTGGTTTATTAGCCAATTTATCATTTACTTCTTTATGTAATTTATCCTTTTCTTCTTGTGTAGCTCTTTTCTTAAAATCATTTTGATTATCATAACCAAGTTTCTTAACTATTCTACCTCTCATTCTACTGCCTTTATCAATATTGGAATCATGCATATATGGAACACCAATAGATAATTTATCACACGGTACCGAACCTGTCTTAGTAAAGTGGAATAAATGTTCCCAAGTAGGATTACTAAATCTATTACTATTGATAGGTTTGAAATGTCCAGTAGTAACATCATTGATTGCTATCGATTTAACCCAAGTGAAATTATTTTGTAATATGAAATGTTTTCTAGCTATTTGAGCAACATCCATACCAACCCAAGGATCAATATTACTATATCCAACATTTAACCAAAAATGTCCATCATCTTTAAGACAATGTTTAACCGCTTCAAACACATCACTCAACCAAGATAAATAATCCTCTTTGGGTTTATTGTCATCATAAGTTCCATACTTAATATCTAAGTTATAAGGAGGTGATGTAACACATATATCCACACTATTTGCTGGTAATTTCAACATACCATCAATACAATCTTCCTTTATTATCTTATTTAATTCCATATTTTTAAATTGTGTGATTATATTAAGTCAATAAATATATTAAATTTATTATAAAATGTTTTATAAGTTATAGATTATTTTTTATAAAACTTGATTAGATAATAATTCTGAGAATGTAGTTGAACCTGTTCTTTTAATATCTGTTAACATCATGTTATAAATAATCTCACCGATGTTTTCATTCATTCTTAATCTTGGTTCATTTGATACGATATTATTCAATCCAATTTCTTTACATCCGTTTATAGCAAAGTCATTAGCATCTTCTTCTAACATTTTATAATTAATAAGAAATTCTTCTTTGTTTTCATTTACAACGGTGTTAAAATATTTTTCTTCAACAGTACCATCTAAATCTTGTAATACATGTTTTGATTCGTGTAATGTTATAAAAAGTTTCATATCACTTGGTGAAAATGATGTAGAGTTAACAGCTATTTTATTTCCTGAAAAGAAACAACCCATTATTTGGTTATTTTTAAATGGAAAGTAAAATATTTTAATCATTGATAAATTCTTTTCCCACCAATCTAATATAACTTGTTTACTTACTGGTAATGGTGATTTTTTATTTAACTCATCAATAAAATCAGAAATAGATATTTCATTGGGTAAATTTATCTCACCAACCGATTCGTTAAAATTTTCAAATGTTTTCAATGTTCTCATATCTTATATATTTTTTAGTAAAAATTACTTATAAACTATAATCTTCCAAAGTTTCCCATCAACATCTTTTGCGTTAATAATACTTTTCATACCATTTATACATTGTCCGTAGGCTACATCACCACATGTGTTATCTTCAATAATTTCATACAATTTGGTAGTTCCTTCATTATCATAATAAGCATATAACTTATCATGTTTGTATGTGTTAGATTTAAAAATTTCATTAAGTTCTTTACCTGTGGAAAATGACATAGTAACTTGACTACCATCAAATCCTTTAGTCGGTCTAATATAAACATCTAATTCGCAATTACCTGATACGTTAATATAGGAAAATATTAATAATAAGGTTGTTATTGAAAAAAGTATATTAACTCTTATTTGTTTAACCGATTCATTAAATTTTTTCATAGGTTATATATTTTTTAATAAAAACGTGTTTGTATATTTTATATATATGTTTATATGAAGTATTTAAAATTGTGGGAAAATTATATAAATGAAAATTCTAACAAAGATGGAGTAGTTTTGTGTAATAAAACATTAAAGCATAAAAAAGGAGGTTTGAATTTTTTCAAAGGATATGAATATAATTATTTTAAATCTGGTGAAAAATACTCTGTATCTTATGATGATGGTAGATTTGCCACTTTTGGTAAAGATATGTTTGAAAAGAATTTCGAAATAATAAGTTAAAAATTCTTTTAATGTATTTATACTACTATTCCTAACATTTCAAAAATATTTTTTAATTCAGATTTATTTTTGATTTTAAAATTTATATTATTTATATTATTAAAATTGATTTCTCTTTTATCCTCATCTAATATCAAATTTAAATTATTTTTATTAAATAAAGGTTTAGAATAAGAATTCCCAACTTGTTTAAATCCTAAATCTTCAATATCTTTTTTATCTAAATATTTAACTCTTGTTTTATAATATTTTTCAAAAACACATTCAAAGTCATGGTTTAAAAAGTTATCTTGTTGATATTGTTTTTTATGCCAGTCATCGTTATAAAATTCTTCATACTCAAACCCAACATGAAATTCTTCTATTTTTGGTGTATAATACTCACTCATTTGTTTGTTTTTTAAATTCTTCGTAAAAGCAAGATTCTCTATCATCAATTATATCACCAACTTTATGTTTATCCCACCAGGTCTTAGTTGTGGTATTTTCTAATTTAATCTTACCTTCAAATATTCCAACATCATTATATAAATGTTTAACATATAAACACTTTGTTCCTTCAATAAACCAACTATCTTTTTTAGCTATGTAATATTCACCTGGTATAAATTCTTCTTTTTTCATTTAATTCAATTTAGATATATTAATATCCTTTCTGTTCAAATCATAAAATATAGAAGGATTATTCTCGGTTTTTAAATCTATTGGTCCAAATTCTTTTTTAAGTTGGTTATATAATTCTCTTCTTTTTATTTCTAAGCTTTGCATTTGTTGTGAAAGTTCAATCCATTCTTTATTATAATCTTCTTTAGTAGACATTTATTTAATTATTTTATTTTTTTAATTATTATTTGTAATGCTTTTATAATTAACCCAATGGTAAAACACACTGATGTTATTATTATAACCGCTGATATTGTTGTTCCTATATTATACATAATTATTTTTTTATTCTATCAAATTTTTGTATTCTTCTGCTGATAGTAAGTCGTTTAAATCAACATCTTTACTTAGTTCCATTTTAATAATCCATCCTTTATCATATGGACTGTTATTAACTAATTCTGGTTCAGTTTCTATATCTTCATTTACTTGAATTATAGTTCCTGGTAATGGTGTAAATAAATCTGATACTGTTTTAACGGCTTCGATAGATCCGAATACTTCATCAGTATTTAAATTATCACCTTCAGTATCAACATCAACATAAACTATATCACCAAGTGCTGATTGAGCAAATTCGGTAATACCTATTGTTGCTATGTTTCCTTCAAATTTAACCCATTCGTGTTCTTTTGTATATAATAATTCTTTAGGTATCATTTAAGTTTGTTTTTTATTATTAGAATATATTGTATAATTTAAACCTTATCGTCTTCCCATACCCAACCAAGTAATATTCTACTGAAAAATCTATGTATAATATTTGGNTTCTTACTAAAATTAAATCTTATCTTATCTGTTGATTCATCACCAGTTATAACGTAACCACCAACGAAATTTGTATTTTCTTTTTCCATATCAAAACTTATATGTTATTTCACATATTTGGTTTAAAATATTTTATCAAAAATTTAAATAATCAGTTACATCTTTAGACTTTCCTGTTAAAAGATCTATCACTGAAACACATACACCTAAACCTGTGGGTATGAATTGGTAACCAAATCTTTCACCTGATGTTACTCCTTTGTGTTTATGTGTTTCTACTTGTTCGTCAATCCATTCATTAGCTTTATCTTGTTCTGAAATTGATACTACGAATGTTAATTCTTCTTTTTTTTCTATTTCTACCATTTGAGTTGAGTATGATGTATAATTTGTAATATTTTTTCTTACATAATCTTCAACCATCTTATTGAAAGCTTCGTCATTAAGTTCATATACTAATACAGATATAGGTATATCTAATGTAACATCTTTATAAACATTATTACCTAAATATGTTCTACCTTCAATAATTAGTAAATAATCTGCTTTATCTTTTTCAACTTTATAATCTTCTAATTTATATTTATTCATTTTAGTATTTTTTTAATAGTTTCTTTTCTTTTTTGTAATTTATTCATATCATTTATTAACTTATGGTCTTTTTTAATGATATTAATTACAGCATTAACTGGAGTTAATTTATTATTCCAACATTCTAAGTATTGGCTTTCAGTTCTTTTTAAATGACGAGTTGGGTTTATTCTATACATTTTAAGTATTTTTAAAACCTCATCTTTCCAGCTTATATAATCTTCCATAGTTTTATATTTTAAAATGGTAAATTTGTTTCGGTTAATCCTTTAACTACCATTAACTGACTTCCTATTTTTACTTTTCTATACTGATTAGATATTTTAATACCTCTTGGTGTTTTACCTTCTTTTCTTGCCATTCCTGATATAGTGTCTATATCAATTTTATTACAAGCTAGTTCAATAATTGAAAGTATTTCTTGCTTTGTTAGACTTTCTTTATCTATGATTTTAAGCACTTTAGATATGTTTTCCATAGTATTAAATTTGATATGGTCGTTATACAGTTGTTATAAACAATAATTAAAAATGCTTATCGCAAATTTCATCTTCATCTATACCATACGATGTTCTCCATTTAATTTCATCTTTATCATCAAAGGTTATTAGATAAAATTTACCATTTGTGATTATATCTTTAATGGCTAATAGTTTTAATTTTAGTTTATTCATATCAATATTTTTAATTTCAGTTTATAACACCAAATATATTTTATTCGTGCCTCACAAATCATATTTCAAACGTTATGTTTAATTATTTAAAGCTTGGTAGTTTTGCATATGCATTAGCGCAACTTTTACAAGCTATTAACTCGTTAAGTTCTTCATTTGGAACTTCGTCAATATGAACAAACTTATCACCGTCATGTATTCCAATTTTTCCACATAAGGACATATTTGCTTTATACCACAACCTTGAGGTTGAATATTGCCTATCAACTTTAACAAACCCATGTTGCTTCAAGGTTCCGCTTTCGGTAGAGTTTTCAGGAGCCTCCCATTTAACAAACTCTTTCGTTAAAAAAATATAATCTTTTGGTCTTTTGGTTAAAATTTTCTTCATCTCTTAATTTCTTTAATTAAATAAACATAACACTATCCTAATGGCAATTAAAAAAGCCATTAGCCTTGGACGTTATGAATAATATTCTTTTTCTTGTAGTCTACATATCGTTTCAACTGCAGTTTCATCTCTGTATTTTTCCATCTGTTTTTTAGTGTTACTATTCATAACATTAAATAAATTCAATAACTCTTTTACCGCTTTAGCTTGGTTAAAATCCCCCATGTTTACATAGGAGTTATTAATTATTTCTTCTATCTTTTCTTTCATCGTTACAATTTTTATTTATATCATTAACCACAATTACCTGTTTTTTTAAGGTAATCATTCCACTCGTCCGTTACTGCACTATCTCCGTGTACACCTGCTCTAATTATTCCATCGTCCTCATATAAAAAATCAGGCAACAGTTCACTTTGTTGGCTAACACGTTGTATAAGTAATGCTTGCTTTATCTCATTAAATTCACTTAGCATTTCACCGCCCATATAAGTAAGTTCACCTCTACTTCTTAAGGTTTCTAATTCGTTTATTTTGTTATCTAAATGTTCTGTTCTCATAATATTATTTTTAGTTTATTAAATCGCACTACTCATACAACCATACGTTATAAGTAATAATAGTGGAACTGAAGTGCATTGCTGATTGTGAATCCGTAATTAAACGAAGTGCATTAGCGTATTGTGAATCCAGTTTTACCCACTATTACATACTTATAACAACAAATATACAATATTTTTATAAAATAAAAAAATTAATTTGAAGTTTTTCACCAAAAACATTGTATATTTGCAGTCGTTATAGGTAATAAAATTTACTTACCTCTCCCATCTCCATCAATGTATATTAGTTTAATTTTTTCATTATCCCCATGTATTGTTAAGGTTGGATAAGTCCCATCTTCGTTCCTTGCATTTAATTTATCAGTAGGCCATATTTCATAACCATAATCCCAACATAATGAATCTATCTTGTCTATAAACTCATCCATTTTTTTACTCATTTCTTTTGCCATAATCGTAAATTTAAAAACCTATAACATTATTTAAATTTTGATATATCCTAATTCCATCAACCAATCTAATGTGTTTTTAACAGATACTGATAATTTAATATCAGAATGTAAACATTGATTATGTCTATCATTTATATCTTTTAAAAATCCATAATCGTTTTCATAAACAACTACCCATTCACCATCATCATTTTTAGTTATGTTTAAATCATATCTATTACCATGATCATCATTTATTTGATTAGGTATTTTTTCTAAATTTTCTGAAAAGTCTTTCATTTTTTAAACATTTTTAAAATCCATTTAATTTGATTAATCTCAACTTTAATCTCATCTTTTACTTTTGAATTGCCATAATCACCTGATATGTCTTTAAGCCATTTTAAATGAGATTTCAATTGTCTTTTAATTTTTTTCTTTTTCATAATACTAATATAGTTAATAATATTTAAAAATCAAATAATTTATAATGTTTTAAATCTACGATAGACTAATCAACCATTAAATTGAATACTAATATATGTAATTCGTAACACCTTTAATAGATAAATTTAATTACCCCATTAAAGATAAAAAAAAATGTTGTTAACCAAATTATAATTAATAAAATTGGATTTGATGGGTTTTCTAATTTATTTCCCATTATTTGTTCTTTACGAAAATCAATTTATTTTTAGAATTTTCTCTTTCCGATACTTCAAATTTTCCAATAGATTTAATAAGTGGTGTTAATTTATCAAATCCATAATTTCTAGAATCAAAATTAGGTTGTTTCTTTTGTAGTAATCCACCTACATCACCTAAGAAAGCCCATCCATCATCATCAGATAAATCAGATATTGTAGAAGAAATAAGTTTAATTACTTTTGATGTAACCTTATCTACACTATCCTTATCATCATCTTTAACACTTTCTTTTTTCTCAGATTCTGTTCTAAGTATTTCTATATAAATAAATTTATCACAAGAAACTATAAATGGATTTGGTGTTTTTTTCTCACCAATACCAATAACCTGCATACCTGCCTCACGAAGTCTTGTTGCTAATTTTGTAAAATCACTATCACTTGAAACTATACAAAATCCATTTACCTTTTCTGAGTATAGTATATCCATAGCGTCTATAATCATCGCTGAATCAGTTGCGTTTTTACCAGAAGTATAAGCGTATTGTTGAATAGGTGTTATTGCGTTTTCTAATAACAGATTTTTCCATTTTGATAAATGTGGACTTGTCCAATCTCCATATATTCTTTTAATGGTTGGGTTGCCATATTTTGCAATTTCCCCCATCATCTCAGTAACATAAGAAGAAGTAATGTTGTCACCATCAATAAGTACAGCTAAATTCATAATATTGTTTATATAGTAAGTTATTGTTTGTGTGTTTAATATAAGTTATTAACAATTATAAGTTTATTAAACTATTAAACTTGATTTAAGACACTTTCTCATTTATCATGAGTATTGTTATATTCTTTTAATTCTAAGTCTTCTAATACCATCCCATGAAGTGGGTGAAAAGTAAATCTACAATTATATTTTTTGGATAATTCCAAGAACTTTTGGTAAAATTCTTTTTGTCTATCGTCTTTTAGACCCTCAGTATTTACTAATTTATCGGTGTTAAAAGAATCTCGTAATCCTTCTTCTAATCCAGTAGCATATCCACTAGCAAATATTTTATTATCTTTTCTCCAATCTTCATAATCAGCACCTCCAAATATCCCACCAAATAAACCCAGATTGGATAATTTATCAGCTCTGATTAACCTTTCTTGGTTGTCTTTAAACTTCTGTACTCTATCTCTTACTATATTTTCTACACTCATATTATTATTATTTTAAATTGAGTTTATACAAGCTTGATAAAGTTCTGTTTTATCAATATCATCTTCATCCAAATCATTTCCATCATCATCTTGTAACAATGTTACTACCATATCACTTTCTTCAAATCCACCACCATAGCTATATAATTCTATTTCACCTTCATAGGAAATATCATCTTTATCAATTGTAACATTAACTACATAACATCTAACATCCGAGGAATTTACACTTACATTCATTTTTATTTGGTTTTAATTATTAAAATTATTTTTTACCACCACAAACTTTCAAATACTTTGTGGAAAGATTTCAATCCTTTTTTAACTTTTCTTTTTTCTTTTTCATTAAATGAACATGCTGAATCGTCTCTTACTAAAAGTTTAAGAGCTTTAAGTAATTGTTTACATTCCTTTTCATGTCCATTAATAAACATTTTATCGGTAATCTCTATATACCTTTTTAATCTTGGTATAGTAAACCTAGCCATAGTTGACATTAAACACCATGTTTCAGAATCATCAAATCCATATTTTTTTCTTTGAATAGAAAAATCTTTTTCTCTTTCATCATTTTTATTAGTTAAAGAAAAACACACATTTGGTATATCTGTATATTTAATATCTGGTAATTTTTTTAATTTATCTTTCATTTTAATTCGGTTTCTATTATTTTAGGACTTCCTTCTAACCCATTAACATAATTATCAGCGTCTTCAAAGTTATTAAATACAACTACATCATTTTCATTCATTTCATTATCAGAATAAAATGGTATAACTACATATACTATTTTTATGTCATTTGCCATATTATGTTTAATTTTATTATTATTAATATTCAAATATACAAAACTTATTTTAATTATCCTAATAGTTAAATGATATTATTAATTAAATATATAAATAATGAGTATAGATGAAATTTGTAGACAATATGATATAAGAAATTATACAATAAATGATGATGGATCAGTTGATGTTGATAATCAAGTTTATTTAGTTGGTAATGATTTGACTAAACTTCCATTAAAGTTTGGTAATGTTAGTAGCTCTTTTAATTGTTCTAATAATGAATTAACAACACTTGAGGGTTCTCCTAAATCGGTAGGTGGATATTTTAAGTGTGTTAATAATAAATTAACTGATTTAAAAGGTGGTCCAGAAAAAGTAGATTCATATTTTGATTGTGAGCGTAATGAATTAACTACATTAAAAGATGGTCCTAAATTAGTAGGAGCTTATTTTTGTGGATTTAATAATTTAACTAATTTAAAAGGATGTCCTGTTGAGATAATAGGTGATTTTTATTGTAATAGTAATTTATTAACTACATTAGAAGATGGTCCTAAATCAGTTGGTTATTTTGAATGTTCTTACAATAATTTAACTAATTTAAAAGGATGTCCTAAAGAAATAGGTGGTATGTTCTCTATAGAATCTAGTCCATTAACTGATTTAGTGGAAGTTCCAGAAAAAATGGATAAATATCTTAGTTGTAAAAACACACCATTAAGTTCTATATTTCATAATGTGGATTTAGATTTTATAAAAACATTTAACACATTTAAGGTTATTAAAGATGGTGTTGTTAATTTAAAAAGACTTAAATATGTAATGGAGTTATTTGATAGACCAATTTTCTTAGATGATATTAAAAAACATTATAAAGTAAAATGAAAATAGAAGAAATTTGTGAAAAATATAATATTAGAAACTACACCATAAATGATGATGGATCGGTTGATGTTGACGGTGATGTTTTCATTTACAATAAGGAATTGACTGAAATTCCATTAAATTTTAATAAAGTAACTGGTAGTTTTAATGTTCTAGAAAATAAAATAACTTCATTGGAAGGAAGTCCTAAAGAAGTAGGTTCTTTTTTTGATTGTAGAAATAATAAATTAACTTCATTATCAGGTGGTCCTGAGTTAGTAGGTGGTGATTTTTATTGTGGTGAAAATAATTTAACTGATTTAAAAGGTTCTCCTAAAGAAATAGGTGGTAGGTTTGGTTGTGTAAATACTAATATAACTTCATTTGTAAGTGATATAAAAAAATTAGATGGTGATTTTCATTGTTGGGGAACTCCTATTGGTTCTATAATTAGTATGACAGATATTAACTTTATAAAAACATTCAACACATTTAGAGTTTTAGAGGATAATGTTATTTATTTAAAACGTTTAAAGTATGTTATGGATTTATTTGAAGAACCATTTAGTATCAATATGATAAAAGAATATTATACAATAAAATGAGTATAGAAGAAACTTGTAGAAAATATGGTATATCTAATTACACCATAAATGATGATGGATCAATTGATGTTAATAATGAGGTTTTTATAGCCGCTAGGGGTTTAACCGAACTTCCATTAAAATTTAATAAAGTATCTTGGAATTTTGATTGTAGTGCTAATAAATTAACAACACTTGAAGGAAGTCCTAAATCAGTGGGTGGGTATTTTAAATGTAATGTTAATAAATTAACTACATTAGAAGGAGGTCCAGAATCAGTAGATTCATATTTTACTTGTGATAATAATAATTTAACTTCGTTGAAAGGAGGACCTAAATCAGTGGGTGTATTTTTCTGTGGTAATAATAACTTAACTGATTTAGAATTTAGTCCAGAAAAAGTAGGTGGTGGTTTTGATTGTTTTGGTAATAAATTAACTTCATTAAAAGGATGTCCAGAATCTATAGGTGGTGATTTTACTTGTACTGGTAATAATTTAACTTCATTAAAAGGATGTCCTAAAAATATAGGCCAAAATTTTAATACTGAT
>JGI24539J26755_10000613_pt1 | contig 16848 bp, 16 predicted proteins | sample NorSeaMetagenome_2_FD_26755 | JGI IMG/M metagenome (IMG submission 26755) | reverse complement strand
TAGTGAAGATTTTAATCATTTACATAACGCATTAATTATATCTTTATTTTAGATTTTTATGATTAGTAAAAGGGAAAAACAAATAAAATGTTTATTTTTGTGAGGTTTAAATCATGAAATCACTNTAATATGATGAAGAATATATCTAAATTTTTACTAGTATTGACTGTAAGTTTACTTACNANCATTCAATCTAGTGCTCAAGACCCAGCATTTAGNCANTTTTATGCTAATCCATTATATTTAAATCCAGCTTTCACTGGATCTAGTGCACATGGCGGTCCCCGTATGTCATTAAATTANAGAGATCAGTGGCCTGGAATAGGAAGAACATTCATAACTACATCTGCTTCNTTTGANGCACCTGTTGATGCAGTNAATGGAGGTTTAGGTTTTATTGTTTTAAATGATAGAAGTGGAGATGGAAACATTCAATTAAATTCATTGTCTGGTCTTTATTCTTATCACTTACAAGTTAANCGAGGCTTTGCTATAAAAGCTGGTTTCGAAGCAACATTTAGAATGTTAGATTTAGATTGGAGTGAGTTAACTTTTGGCGATATGATTGATGAACAATACGGTTTTATTTTTCCTACTCAGGAAGATATTGTTAATAATCCATCAAGCGTTGCACACGTAGATTTTTCTTCTGGACTTATTGGTTATACAGAAAACTTATTTTTTGGAATGGCACTACATCACATGACTAAGCCTGAACAAGGATTTATAAGTGAAAGCCAACTTCCAAGTAAGTTTACAGCACATTTTGGAGGTAACTTTCCTCTTAACAAGTATAATAATAATGTTACCACAATATCTCCAAACTTTCTTTATCAAAAACAACAAGATTTTCAACAATTTAACTACGGTGTCTATATTTACAGAGGTCCTTTAGTTGGTGGACTGTGGGCAAGAAATAGTTTAGAAAACTTTGACTCATTTATCTTAATGGTGGGAGTTCTTCAGGATACATTTAAGTTTGGATATAGTTACGATATTACTGTTAGTAATCTTAAAAATAGTAATACTCTAGGGGCACATGAGATATCTTTTACATACTTCTTACCTCGTCAATCTAGATCTAAATCATTTAACACAATAAGTTGTCCACAATTCTAGTTTTTAATTTAATTGTAAATAAATATGAAAATAAATAATATATCATTAGCACTAATTAGCATTCTAATTATTAGCTCATGCTCAAAACAAAAATCTTCAGTTACCGGATGGTCATATAATGATTCCAAAAATGGAGGCTATGAAGTAAACACGCAGTTCAAGGAACAAATAACTGGTCCTGGACTTGTATTTATTGAGGGAGGATCATTCACTCAGGGAAGAGTTGAACAAGATGTTATGTATGATTGGAACAATGTGCCTAAAAGAGTAACTGTTTCATCTTTTTATTTGGATGAAACAGAAGTAACTAATAAAGACTATATGGAGTATTTATTCTGGATTAAAAGAGTCTACAATAGCTCTTATCCAGAAGTTTATTTAAAAAGCTTACCTGACACATTAGTTTGGAGAGATAAATTAGGATACAATGAGCCATTTGTTACTAATTACTTAAGACACCCAGCATATGTGAATTATCCAGTTGTTGGTGTTAGTTGGGAACAAGCAAATGATTTCTGCACATGGCGAACAGATAGGGTGAATGAAAGAATTTTAATTAATGCTGGTATTTTAAAAGAAGATCCTGAACAGGTTGATGACAACACCTTTAACACAGAAGCATATTTAGCTGGTCAATATGATGGAATAGAAGGAAGACTGCTAAGAAATTTAGACCCTTCAACGGGTGAGAAGTTCAGAAAAGTTAAAATGACTGACGGTATATTACTTCCAAACTATAGGCTTCCAACTGAAGCTGAATGGGAATTTGCAGCTCTAGGCTATGTAGGTAATACTAGCGGAGAAAATATTGATGATAGAAAAATATTTCCATGGAATGGTTCATCTCTGAGAAATGGAAGTAGCAAAAATCAAGGAGAAATAATGGCCAACTTTAAAAGAGGTAGAGGGGATAATATGGGNATTGCAGGAAACCTTAATGATATGGCTGATGTAACTGCNCCTGTAAGAACTTACTGGCCAAATGATTATGGAGTATTTGATATGGCAGGAAATGTATCAGAATGGGTAATGGATGTTTATCGTCCAGTAACTGAACAAACATCAACAACTGACCACAGACCTTTTAGAGGTAATGTATTTAAAACTGCATTAACTGACGAAGATGGTTTTATTGCTGAAAAAGATAGTCTTGGAAGACTTATAATGGTAGATGTTGATGTTAAAGACAATGCTTATAGAAGAAATTATAAAAAATCTGATAATATAAATTATCTTGATGGAGATATTGAATCTCAAATGGGAATTGATTGGAATAATTTTCTTTCTGAAAAATCTGACAAAGACACATCAAGGGTTAAAATTGACAAGTGGAATCAGCAAGCTAGTAAATATGAAGATGAGGCTGTTACAGGAAATAGTAGTGAGATGTATGATTATGGTGGTTCTTCATTAATTACAGATAGAACAAGAGTATATAAAGGNGGAGCTTGGGANGACAGAGCTTANTGGTTAAANCCAGGAACGAGAAGATTTTTAGACCAATCTCAATCAAGTGATGCTATTGGTTTTAGATGTGCTATGGACAGAGTTGGAGATCCTAAGAGTCAATTAGGTGAAAATCAAAGAAAAGGAACTGACTACAACAAGAAGAGATAAGTCACTTTGTTAAATAATTAAAGATAAAAACCCCAATGATCTTGGGGTTTTTTGACATATGGAAATATCAGAACTATATAAAATTTACCAAAAACATCCAAATGTTTCAATAGACTCAAGAAACGTTAAGGAAAATTCAATATTTTTTAGCATAAAAGGGCCAAATTTTGATGGCAATAAATATGCAAAAAAGCAATATCAAATGGCGCAAAATATGCCATTGTAAATGATAAAAAACTAGCTGCTAAAAATAATTTTATTTTTTTTGAAGATACTCTTAAGGTATTACAGACTTTAGCAAATTTCCATAGAAAAAAATTAAAAATTCCAATAATCGCTATAACTGGTACAAATGGAAAAACAACTTCTAAAGAGTTAATAAAAGAATGTTTAGGAACTCAGATAAATACAGCTTATACAAAAGGAAACTTAAATAATCATATTGGTGTCCCACTTACATTGTTAGAAATAAAATTATCTGATAATGTTGCAATTATTGAAATGGGAGCAAACCATCCTAAAGAAATAAAAGAGCTATGTAATATAGCAGAACCTAACTATGGTATAATAACTAATATAGGTCTAGCGCACTTAGAAGGTTTTAAATCAATTGATGGCGTTAAAAAAACAAAAAAAGAGCTATATGATTATATCAAATCAAAAAACGGTAAAATATTTATTAATAGTGATGATAAAGTTTTAAATGATATATCATCAGGAATAGAAAAAATTAGTTACGGATTAAAAGGAAATATTTCAGGAAAAATTGATTCTAATAAATCACTTTTAAAAATTAATTATCAAGAAATATTATTCAATCAAACTTATCAGGAGATTTTCAATTCTATAATATTATGTTAAGTATTTGTATTGCTAATTATTTTGGGATTAAAACTAAAAATATAGTTTCAGCTATTTCAGAGTATATTCCTAAAAATAATAGATCACAAATAATAAATAAAGAAAAAAATAAAATAATTCTAGATGCTTACAATGCAAACCCTTCAAGTATGAAAGCATCACTTGAATCTTTTAAAAAAAATTCTGAATTAAATAAAATATGTATCATTGGAGATATGCTAGAACTTGGTGACTACAGTGATTCTGAGCATAAAAAGATTATTGGTCTGGTTTCTAAACTAAATCTTAAATGTTATTTTGTTGGTAGTATTTTTAAATCGATTTTAGGTAATAATTCATTTACATCTAATAAAGAATTGATTAATGAAATTAAAGAGAATCCAATTGAAGGCTATACAATTTTTATAAAAGGCTCAAGAGGAATTAAGCTTGAAGAGCTAGTTAAATATCTTTAAAAGCTATTCCAAACTGTCTCTAAATAACTTAGCAAAAAACAAATAAATAATTGACAATATAATAGATATTAAAAAACTAATGATGGTAACAAGTAGTTTTGATATACTATTATCTTTTAATGGTAAAATAGGTCTATCAATGATTTGAATAATTGGTGTTTGATTAAGCAAAGTCATCTTTGCTATCTCCAAATTTTTAATTATCTCTAGATACATAGTGTTTAACACCTCTACATTTCTCATTAATTGTAATTCTTTTAGCCTTCCAGAAGCTTTAATTATTCTTTGATTAATATCTTTAATTCTAGCATATTCTCTTTCAGAACTCTCAAGCTCTAAAAAAACAGAGTCTGATCTACTTTGCAGAAAATCAATTGTGTTTGAGGCTTGTTTAGTTTTGTATTCAACATACATCATACTCATTTGGCTAATTAATTTTTCGACAAATAATTTAGAAAAATTTTCATTAGATGAAGTAAATGATAACGAAATAATATTTGTTTCATCATTTTTTATATTAACATTTAAACTTTCTTCAACAATTTCCTCACAGGCAAGAGAAACTATACTATCGTGAGCTTGCGTTAAAGTAGAACTGAATTTTAGTCCTAAATTGTTTAAATCACTATTAATCCATAAGTTTTGTTTTTCATATAGACTGATGTAGTGTTGAATGATATAATCTTTCTTATCATTAATTGTAATTTTTTCTAAAAGTGTTTTCGAAAGAACTCCCCTGGATTTCAATAATTGCATTATATTTTGCTGACTAAATGTAGATGTACCTCCTCCAAACACATCAAAACCAAACTGACTAGCAATTCCTGACATTGAGGAAAGAGGGCTTGCAACATTTTCTTCTTCAACAACAAAAGTAAGTTCAGCTGTGTAAGTCTTTTCTTTAGATGAAAAGAAAAGTAAAACACAACAAACAAATAAAATAGTAAAAATAGAAATCTTATATTTTTTTAAAAACAATTCNTTCTTGAATTCATTAATATTTAAAAGAATCTCTTTAATACTTACTACTTCTTTTTCAATCATGATTATTGAGGTGTTACTCTGTCAACAAGAACCCAAAGTGTTAAAACAGCAGATATCTTTAGCATTGCATTTTCAATTTGCTTATTCCAATCGACTTTACTTTCTTTTTGTTTCTTTTGTTTTATATTTTTACTAGCAACCCTAATAGTTGACCCCTTGGTAACTTTAGGTGAAATTTTAAATAAAATATAATTTCTCGACTTTTTTGCAATTCCATTTGGATAAACAACAATGGTATTTGATCTATCATTTTCTTTACTAAAACCACCAGCAAAATTCTTGACATAATAATTAGCTCTTTTTCTAGTAAAAAAGGGTGCACTGATAGAATTCCCCTCTAAATTCATTAGTTCTCCAGAAATATGTACAACATCTAAAATTTGAGGTATTACAATACTATCACCTTTGTTTAAAACTAAATTAAATCTAGATTCATTATTTTTTAATGCTTTATCTAAATTTAAATACACAATGTCCGTATTCTCTTTGCTAATTTTAGCACTATTTTCTTCAGCAAAAAAAGCTTTAGATTTTTCTTCTACTTCATTAGCATAAACTGCAGCAACATCAGGGGAATTTAAAATTGATTTCTTTAAGTCATCAGAAATATTCATTTCCAAAGATTCTTCACGAATACTTTCTTTTACATTAAACTTCCTAAACATCTTAACTCCATCTACGTAGGCATAATTAGTTAGGCCACCTGCTCTTTTAATTAGTGAACTAACTTTTTCATTCTTTCTTAAAATAGAATATGTTCCAGGATACTTAACTTCTCCTAAGATAGTTATATTTTCAGCCGGCTCAAATTCAGGATTTGATCTAACAAAAACTTGGTCAAAAGGTTGTAGAATAAAATCTTCAGCACTTTCACTTAGGGTTAAGTCATTGCCTACTTCAATATTTTTCACTACGGTTCTTCTAGGTTTTAATTTATTTGTTGCAATATCGTACTCCATTATTCTTGAAACCTCTACCCTACTACCTTGAGCTTGTTGAGTTAACCCACCTGAGAGAATAAGGGCTGATTGTAAACTCATTCCATTTCCAAAGCTAAATGTACTTGGATTTCTAACTGCTCCTTGTACTGAAATAAAAAATTCATCATCAAACTTATCAACAGATAACACATGAACTATATCNTATTCTTTTAATAAAATATTATCTTNATGNNTAGGATCGCTTATAATATTATTTAGATTTATAGATAGATGTTGCTTACTCCTGTCCTCATTTAACCTTATGATATAAACTTTATCTAGAAAAGTTTTATTCGAAATACACTTAGCTCTGCTAAGTAAGTCAAGTATTTTTTCGTTTTCCTTAAATTCATAATCTCCAGAAACTCCCACATCACCCTTAAGTGTTACAACATTTGAAATCTTATTGGAAATCTTATTTACAACTATTTGATCGCCATCCGAAATATTTTCTTGATATAAATCAGCTTTAATCACATCATATACTTTGAGATTATTGTAGTCTAACCTCTTTAAAGTTATTATGTCTCTAAATGCTGTAGTTGTAAATCCACCTGAGTATTTAATCATATCACCAACACTTTCCCCATCCTTTGCCTCATACGTGTAAGGTCTATTAACTTCTCCAATTATTTCAACTAAATTTTCTGCAGGAGGAATAAAAATATAATCACCATCTTGCATATAGATATCGTTTGATATTAGTGGGTTAAACAAGAATTTATAAACATCGAGTGAATCAACTGTTTTACCATCTCTTTTTATATAGATATTTCTTACAGAACCAATTTGATTTGGGCCTCCAGATGCAATTAAAGCATTAAATGCTGTATTTATTGCAGGAATAGTAAAAGAACCTGGATTATAAACTTCTCCGATTATGTTGACAGTAATTACCCTTGAATAAGACAATGAAACATCTATTTCTGAATTTTGCATATCAAAAAACGTGCTAAATTTCTTTTTAAGAATAGAGCGCATATTTTTAAATGTAATTCCTTTAACATATATTCTTCCATAAGAACTAGGGGAAATATAACCTCTTTCATCAACTTCTAAAGTTTCTGAGAATTCATTAAATCCCCAAATTGATATACTTATTTCATCTCCGGGACCAACTTTGTAATTTTCTGGAGCTTTTGCATCTAATGCTTTTTGGAAAAATGATAAATCTTGATTTCTAAAAATATCTTGTCCAAATATCTTACCCTTTGGAAATGAAGTAGAATCAATAATTAGCGTATCATCAAAAGAAGAATATAATTTTTGTAAACTTGAAAATGACGTATTAGTATCTTGCTTTATTTTACTATAGTTTCCTCTGCTATATTTAAAATCAAGCGCTTCTTTAATTTCATTATCTGATAAACCAATTTGCTTTAGTACTTGACTACTTGGTATATCACTTGGTCTTAAATCACTAGCACTTTTATTTGAAGGTAAAAACTTTAAAAAAGAAGTATTGATATTAGATATATCAAGTTGCCCCTGAGCTTTAACACTAAATGCTAAAAAATTTAACACCAATAACAGGAAAAAATATTTTTTCATAAAATTTATTTTAATATAAATCGAGATATAACGATACGTTGTATTTCAGATGTTCCTTCGTATATCTGTGTAATTTTTGCATCCCTCATTAATCTTTCAACATGGTACTCTTTTACAAAACCATAACCTCCATGAACTTGAACAGCTTCTGTAGCAGTTTTCATTGCAGTTTCTGACGCAAACACCTTAGCCATTGCCCCCTCTTTATCATAATTTTCATTATTATCTTTTAACCAGGCTGCTCTTAAACATAATAATCTTGCAGCATCTATTTCAGTAGCCATATCAGCTAATTTAAAAGCTATTGCTTGATGCTTAGAGATTTCTTTTCCAAACGCTTTTCTCTCTTTTGAGTATGCTAAAGATAATTCATATGCTCCTGAAGCTATTCCTAAAGCTTGAGCGGCAATACCAATTCTACCTCCTGAAAGAGTTTTCATTGCAAAGGCAAAACCAAAACCATCTTCACCAATTCTATTTTCTTTTGGAACCTTAACATCATTAAACATTATTGAATGAGTATCAGAACCTCTTATTCCTAATTTATTTTCCTTCTGGCCTACAATAAAACCTTCGGTATCTTTTTCTACTATAAAAGCATTTATACCCTTATGACCTTTTTCTACATCAGTTTGAGCAATTACTAAATGAACCGAAGCAGAATTACCATTAGTAATCCAGTTCTTTGTACCATTTAGTAAATAGTAATCGCCTTTATCAATTGCTGTTGTTCTTTGTGAAGTAGCATCACTACCAGCTTCTGGCTCAGACAAGCAAAATGCCCCAATAATCTCTCCAGATGTTAATTTTGGTAAATATTTTTCCTTTTGAGCCTCAGTTCCATAAGTTTCTAAACCCCAGCATACTAATGAATTATTTACAGACATTATGACGGCAGCAGATGCATCAATTTTAGAGATTTCTTCCATTGCTAAGACATAAGAGACGGTATCCATTCCTCCCCCCCCATACTTTGGACTAACCATCATCCCTAAAAAACCTAAAGCCCCCATCTTACTTATTTGCTCTTTAGGGAAAATCTGACCTTCATCTCTATCAATAACTCCTGGAAGCAATTCATTATTAGCAAAGTCTCTTGCTGCATCCCTAATCATCTTATGTTCTTCCGTCAAATTAAAATCCATTTCTCTTCTTATATAATAATAATAATAACAAAAATACACATTTTCAACTATCTTTGAATTAAATGAAAAAAGAGGAAAAGTATTCTGTTATTGGAGTAATGTCTGGAACATCATTAGATGGTCTTGATATAATACAATGTTCCTTTGATTTCAAAAAAAAATGGGAATATAAAATTGATAAATGTAAAACTGTAAAGTATTCAAAAAAATGGTTTAAAAATCTTAGCACACTACATTTAAAAAATGAAAAAAAAATAAATGAAACCAATATTGCTTTTGGTAAATTTATAGGTGAAGAAATCAATAAGTTTATCTCCAAAAAAGAATTAGTTGATATAATTTGTTCGCATGGTCATACAATATTTCATCAACCAAAAAAAAAATTTACTCTTCAAATAGGAGATGGAGAAACTATCGCAAATACAACTGGAATATCAACAATAAACAACTTTAGAAATTTAGATATTAAACTAAAAGGTCAAGGAGCCCCTTTAGTTCCAATTGGAGATTTAAAATTATTTACAAAATATAAATATTGTCTAAACCTTGGTGGTTTTGCTAATTTATCTATTAAAAATCAAACTAAAATTAAAGCATTTGATATTTGCCCAGCTAATATTATACTTAATTTTTTGGCAAATAAATATGATTTTGAATTTGATAAAAACGGAGAGATTGGGAGAAAGGGTAAAGTAAATACTCATTTACTTGATTACTTAAATGAAATAAAATATTATCAACATAAAGGCCCAAAGTCATTATCTAGAGAGTGGCTAGAAAAAAATATACTTAAAATAGATTATTTAAAAAAACTAACAATAGAAGATTCACTCGCAACTTTTTATGAGCACATTGGATTTCAGATAGGTACTAAATTAAAAAACAAAAGTGTTTTTATAACTGGGGGCGGTGCATTGAACAGTTTTCTTATAGAAAAAATTAAAAAATACTCATTATCTAAAATTATACTTGGTACTGATGAAGAAATTAATTTTAAAGAAGCATTAATATTTGGCTTTTTGGGTGTTCTTAAATTAAGATCAGAAATTAATTGTTTAAGTGAGGTTACAGGAGCAACAAAAGATAGTTCTTGCGGAGAAATACACGAATATTTAAAAGACATGAATTAACATTATATTTGTAAAATATAAAAAATAACTAATGGAAAAATTGATGAGAGAATTCGAAAACAAGAAAGCTGAAATTGTTTTTGAATGGAATGATACTGAAACGGATGCAAGAGGATGGATAGTTATTAATTCTTTGAGAGGAGGCGCAGCAGCTGGAGGAACAAGAATGAGAGTTGGAGTAACTGAAAATGAAGTTTTAGCNTTAGCTAAAACAATGGAAGTTAAATTTACTGTAGCTGGNCCTCCNATAGGAGGTGGAAAATCTGGAATTGACTTTGACCCAAGAGACCCAAGAAAAAAAGATGTTTTAAAAAGATGGTATNAGGCAGCAGCCCCATTGNTAAAGAATTACTATGGAACAGGGGGAGACATGAATGTTGATGAAGTTCATGAAGTAATACCATTTTGTAAAGAAGCAAATATTGATTTTCCNTTAGAAGGAATTATAAAAGGGCACCTTAAACTTGAAGGAGAAGAGAGAAATAAAATTATACATCAATTATCTTTAGGTGTGCCACTTTTAGTAACTGATAGAAATCTCACTCCAAAGTCTAAATTAGAATATTCAGTTGGTGATTTAATCACGGGATACGGAGTCAGTGAATCAGTTATTCATTATTACAATATTTATGGAGGAAACCTTAAGAACAAAAAAGTTATTATTCAAGGATGGGGAAATGTTGCAGCAACTGCAGCATATTATTTATCTAAGCAAGGAGCATTAGTTGTAGGAATAATTGATAAAAATGGTGGAATAATAAATAAAAACGGCTTTAATCTTGAAGAGGTTTCTAGACTCTTAGAACAAAGAACATCAAATTTTTTAGAGGATGAAAACATATGTTCATTTAAAGAAATTAATGATAATATTTGGGATGTTGGAGCTGAAATTTTTATTCCTGCCGCTGCCTCAAGACTTTTAACAGAAGATCAATTAGACCGAATGGTTAAAAATAACTTAGAGCTTATATCATCAGGAGCAAATGTTCCATTTGCTGACAAAGAAATATTTTTTGGCCCTATTGCAAAAAAAGCTGATAAGCTAGTAAGTGTAATTCCAGATTTTATTTCAAACTGCGGAATGGCTAGAGTTTTTTCATATTTAATGCAAAACAATGCGCTTCTAAATGATAAAGCTATTTTTGAAGCAGTTTCGACAACAATTTATGACGCTTTAAATGATGTTTACTTGAAAAAGAATGAAAATAAAAATATTGCAAAAACTGCTTTTGAAATTGCACTAACTAAACTAGTATAATATGACAGATCTTATTCTTGATACCATTTTTTTTGATAATTCAATAAAAGAATATCTTTTCTTTTTATCAACATTAATTATTGCTTTAATTTTTAAAAAATTATTATCTAAATACTTTAGCCATCTTCTATACAAATTAATTGGAAAAAAAGAAACTAGCGTAGGAGTTGATAAATTTAATGAGCTTTTAACAAAGCCAATTGGTTTTTTTGTCATGTTAAGTGTAATTTACATAGGAGCAAGTCAGCTACAACTCCCTTCATTTCTTGACTTCAGTTCAGACAGCAACTTTGGAGGTCAAAGTATTATAACTAAGACCTTTTCATTAATATATATTTATGCTGTATATAGAATTTTCCTTAGAGTTATTGATTATATCGGCTTAATTTTAAAACAAAAAGCTGCTCTTACAGAAAACAAAATGGATGATCAATTAATTCCCTTTGCGACAGAAATAGCTAAAATTATTGTAGTAATATTTGCTCTTTTCATTGTTTTAGGTAATGTCTTTGGTATAAATATCACTGCACTTGCCACTGGTCTTGGTATTGGTGGTATAGCGATAGCCATGGCATCAAAAGAAAGTCTAGAGAATCTTCTTGGATCATTTACAATTTTCTTTGACAGACCGTTCACTGTTGGAGATATTGTTCAAGTAGGATCTGTTACTGGAAAAGTTGAAAAAGTTGGTTTTCGAAGTACAAGAATTACAACTTTTGACAGAAGTATTGTAACAGTTCCGAATAAAAAAATGGTTGATGCAGAACTTGATAATTTAGGCCTGAGACCAGTTAGAAGAGTAAAATTCCACATTGGATTAACATATGAAACTTCAACTGAGCAAATAAAAAATATCGTAAATGACATACAAGAGATGGTTAATATTCATTCAAAAACGAATTCTGATGGAAGAGTAAGATTCCAAGAATTTGGAGCAAGTTCACTAGATATTCTAGTCATATACTATGTAGATAGCCCAAGATGGGAAGATTTAATCAACGCTAAACAAGATATAAATTTTAAAATAATGGACATAGTAAAAAAACATAAGAGTGACTTCGCCTTCCCATCTACATCTGTATATTTGCAGCAAAATAAATAAAATTAAATTATGATTTTTACACTGATGATTATTGTTTTTGTTTTAGGCTATGCTGCTATAGCATTAGAACACCCAATAAAAGTTGATAAAGCAGCTTCTGCATTAATTATTGGAGGATTAGGATGGGCTCTTTTTGCTTTCTCTGGAGTAGACCACCACACGCTTACTCATGAAATTCAGCATCATATTGTTGATATTGCAGAAATATTATTTTTTCTTTTAGGTGCAATGACAATTGTAGAGCTAGTTGATGCTCATCAAGGTTTTGCAATTATAACAGATAAAATAACAACAAATAAAAAAGTATATCTTATTTGGATTTTAAGCGTAATAACTTTCTTTTTCTCTGCTGTATTAGATAATCTAACAACAGCTATTGTAATGGCAGCTTTATTACCAAAATTAATTAAAGACAAAGAAACCTTATGGCTATTTGCAGGAGTAGTTATTTTATCTGCAAATGCAGGTGGGGCTTGGTCTCCAATTGGAGACGTAACAACTATTATGCTGTGGATTGGTGGTCAAGTTAGTGCTGTTAATATTATCTCTGCAGTTATTATCCCATCTATTGTATGCGCTATTGTTCCTTTGATATATCTAACATTCAAACTTAAAGGAGATATCGAACGACCTAAATTACAAGAACTAGATGAGCATAAAAAAAATCCAACTACACCATTTGAGAGAAACCTAATTTTTTATTTAGGTGTTTTAGGGCTACTTTTTGTCCCAGCTTTTAAAATGATAACACACCTTCCACCATACGTTGGTATGATGTTTTCATTAGGAGTTCTATGGTTAGTTACTGAAATTATTCATAGAAGCAAAAATCATGAACAAAAATCTCAACTATCTGTGATAGGAGTTTTAAAAAAAGTAGATACACCAACAATTTTCTTCTTTCTTGGAATATTACTTGCTGTAGCAGCATTGCAATCTGCGGGTCATTTGGATATTGTTGCCACGTATTTAGACACAACCTTTAACGGTCAAACAACTGAAGGAATATACATCATAAATATAATTATTGGATTATTATCTTCAATAGTTGATAACGTTCCTTTAGTAGCAGGAGCTATGGGTATGTATCCAATAGCTGAGTCAGGACTTTATGCTATTGATGGGAAGTTTTGGGAATTCCTTGCTTACTGTGCTGGAACTGGAGGCTCTGTTTTAATAATAGGTTCTGCAGCTGGAGTTGCAGTTATGGGAATACTTAAGATTGATTTTATTTGGTATGTAAAAAACATTTCTTTTTTAGCTCTAATTGGCTACGCATCTGGCGCAATAACATATATCCTTTTACAATAATTTTCTTAAATTACGTTTTATTTAAAAATATAATAAATGAATTTTATATTTATCCAAAATCCAGCAGTTAGTGACTCTTTATCAATGCCTATTGATCAGGAGAAAACATTATCAGTTGTAGAATTAATTAGCTCTGGAGGCTTAGGAGGTAATATTATTATGGGAACTCTTGGAGTTCTTTCATTTTTTGCAATTTACATATTAGTTGAACGATATTCAACAATAAAAAAAGCTAGTAAGGATGATGATAGCTTCCTAAAAAGCATTAAGAATTTTGTAGAGCAGAAAGATATTCAGGCTGCAAAAACCTTATGTCAAAATACGGACAACCCTGTTTCTAGAATGATAGAAAAAGGAATAGATAGAATAGATAAACCTATGACTGATATATCGGCGGCAATTGAAAATCAAGGAAAATTAGAAGTTTATAAAATGGAAAACAATCTTGCTAATCTAGCAACTATTGCAGGTGCTGCTCCTATGATTGGATTTTTAGGAACAGTTATAGGAATGATTGTTGCTTTTCATGAAATGGCTAGTGCTGGAGGGAATATTGATGTTGAAATGCTTTCAAAAGGAATCTATACTGCGATGGTAACAACAGTTGGGGGGTTAATTGTTGGAATTATTGCTTACATATCATATAATTTTCTTGTAAGTAAAGTTGATAAAGTAATTTTTCAACTAGAGGCTAGAACAACAGAGTTTCTAGATCTATTACATCATAATGAATAATGGCATTAAAAAGTAGAAATAAAGTTAGTCCAAACTTTAATATGTCGTCAATGACAGACATAGTTTTTTTATTACTGATATTTTTTATGCTTACATCAACACTCGTAAGCCCTAATGCCTTAAAATTACTTCTCCCAAATAGCAAAGCTAAAACCTTAGAAAAACAAACAATATCAATTTCAATAAACAAAGAATTAGACTTTTATATAAATGAAAATCAAGTACTAGAAACCAATATTGAAAATGAATTAAAAAAACTATTAGTAGGACAATTAGAGCCTGCAATAGTATTACATGCAGATAAAACTGTTGATATTGAATATGTCGTGAAAGTTATGGATATTGCATATAGAAATAAATATAAAATAGTCTTAGCTACAACTCCAAACTAAAATGAACTCTCCTGAAGAGAAAAATAAAATCAATGGAATACTTGGAACAATTATTTTCCATGTCTTTGCATTTTATTTTGCTTATTTTTTTTTAGGACTTACTTATAGAACTCCGCCGCCGCCGGAGGAAGGTATTTCAATTAATTTTGGATATGAAGAAATGGGAATAGAGGAAATAATTCCTGAGGAAAATGCAACAGAATCAAATAAAATTATTGAAGAAGTTGTTCAAGAAAATATTGAAGTTGAACAAGAAGTCATAACGCAAGAAATAATTGAAACTGAAATAATTGAAGCTCCAAAAGAAGTTAAAAAAGAATTAGAAGAAGAACCAGAAGAAGTCAAAGAAGAAGAAGTAATAAAAAAGGTAGAACCAACTGTAAATAAAAAAGCTTTATATACTGGTAAAAAATCAACTGATAAAAAGACAGATGGCAATAAAGAATATCAAGGAAACCAAGGCTCTGTAGAAGGAGATAAAAATTCTACAGAATATGAAGGTGGAGGTATTGGTGTAGATGGGTTGGCTTATCAACTTTCAGGAAGAAATGTTTCTTTTAAAGCAAAACCAATATATAAAATCCAATCTCAAGGAAAAGTAGTGGTTGAAATCACAGTTGATCAATTAGGAAACGTTATCAGTGCAATCCCGGGAGTTAAAGGATCAACAACGCTAGATCAACAACTTTTAAAACGAGCGAAAGAAGCAGCACTAAAGACAAAATTCACTGCCAAAGAATCTGCGCCATCAAGACAACAAGGCAGAATCATTTATAATTTCCAACTTAATTAATGAAGTACGAAGAAGGACTAAATTATCTTTTTAGTAAGCTACCTATGTATCAAAGAACAGGTGCAGCTGCATACAAAAAAGATATAGGAAATATAATTAAAGCCTGTAAAATACTAGATAATCCACAAAATAAGTTTAAGAGTATTCATATTGCTGGTACAAATGGCAAAGGTTCAACAGCACATATGTTAGCATCAATTTTCCAGGAAGCCGGCTATAAAACTGGGCTATATACTTCACCACACTTAAAAGATTTTAGAGAAAGAATTAAAATTGATGGACAACTTATTAGTGAGAAAGATACTCTTGATTTTATTTTAAAAAATAAAAATCAATATGAAAAAATAGAAATGTCATTTTTTGAATATACTGTTGCAATGGCCTTTGACTATTTTGCTAATGAAAATGTAGATATTGCAATTATTGAAACTGGTTTAGGAGGAAGATTAGATAGTACCAATATTATAAGTCCAGAAATATCAATAATAACTAATATTGGATATGACCATACTAATTTATTAGGAAATTCATTAGAAGAAATTGCAAAAGAAAAAGCAGGAATTATTAAAAAAAATACTGCTGTAATCATTGGAAGAAAGCAAAAGGAAACTGAACACATCTTTAAGAGTGAAGCCAAAGAGAAAAATAGCTCTATTCATTTTTGCAAAAAAAATTTAAATTATTCAACTGATTTAAAAGGAGAATACCAAAAAGAAAATTTAAATACCGCTTTACAAGCAATGAAAATTTTAAATCTTAATATTAATGATGGTATAATTTCAAAAGGTTTAAATAATGTTGTTAAAAATACTGGCTTAAATGGTAGGTGGCAAACTATTGCGAAAAAACCATTAACAATTTGTGATACTGGACATAACGAAGATGGAATAAAAAACAATATCAAACAATTAAAAAAATTAAAGTTTAATAAATTACATTTTGTATTTGGAACAGTAAATGATAAAGATTTAAGAAAAATATTAAGACTACTTCCCGTAAATGCACAATATTATTTCTGTTCAGCTAATATTGAAAGATCTTTAAATTCTGAAAAATTATTAGAAGAATCAAAGAATTTTAAATTATTAGGTGAACGATATGAATCTGTAATTGAAGCATATCACAGTGCTCAATCAAATGCAAAAATGGATGATTTAATCTTTATTGGAGGAAGTACCTTTATTGTTGCAGAAGTATTATAATTAGTGTTATTATTAAGTTAATTATTAAAGAAATCATATATATTTGCAACCAAATCAGGGCGATTAACTCAGTTGGTTCAGAGTGCCTCCCTTACAAGGAGGAAGTCGGGGGTTCGAGTCCCTCATTGCCCACCAAAAAGATACCCACTCAAT
>JGI24539J26755_10000602_pt1 | contig 17018 bp, 13 predicted proteins | sample NorSeaMetagenome_2_FD_26755 | JGI IMG/M metagenome (IMG submission 26755) | reverse complement strand
GTCCCAATGCTAGCTGGTCCATCAGCGATAGCAGCAGTAATACTGTTTATGGCACAAGAGCCAAATAGGTGGGTTGAGTGGACTTTTGTTGTATTTGTTGCTTGTTTAATAACTGGGATTATATTAATCTCATCAGAGGCATTGGGAAGAAAACTAGGTAACAGGGCATTAATTGCTATTGAAAGGCTAATGGGAATCTTGCTGATAATGGTTTCTGTTGACTTTATTCTTGACGGATTAAAACAAACATTCAATATTTAGATTTCTTTCTTAAATTTTAAACTTCTCTGCTTCTATTCAAATTTGCTATGTAAGCTTGCAAAGGCTATAATGGCGCCTTTTTTACAACTTAATGGCGAAGAAATTGGCACCTATAGTAATGAAATTTGGAGGCACAAGTCTTAGAGATGAGGATTGTCGCTCTTATGCTTTAAAGCATATTAAGAACTACCACGAGTCTGGAGAGAGAATTGTGGTTGTTGTTTCTGCTATGGGACGAAAAGGTGAGCCATATGCCACGGATACCCTTGTTGCGCTTCTTAGAGATGTGGGTCACAATATTAATCCAAGAGAGTTGGACCTAGTGATGAGCGTTGGAGAAACGTTAAGTTCTGCTTATTTTTCTCACCTTTTGAGTCACAATGGAATGCCTGCCGAGTCATTTAATGGAAGGCAATCTGGAATTCTTACAGATGACAATGCAGGCAATGCTGAAATTTTAGATATTAATCCTGCTCGAATTGTTGAAGCTCTTGATAATGGTTTCATCGCGGTAGTGGCAGGTTTTCAAGGTGTCAATGATAAGGGTGATATTCGCACTCTTGGAAGAGGGGGGAGTGATACTTCAGCTGTAGCACTCGCATCTGCATTGGGAGCTGAAAAAGTTGAAATTTTTTCTGATGTGGATGGTATAGCTAATTGCGATCCAAGACAGGTTGAGGGTTCTAGCTACTTAGAATCTATTAGTGTTAATCAGATGCTTGCAATGGCTGATGAGGGATCTAGAGTGATTCATCCAAGAGCAATCAAAGCGTCATTAAAAACTCAAACACCAATTATTGCTAAAAACACCTTTAATGATTCAGAAGGTACTTTGATACACCATGACATATCTAAAAAGAAAGAGGTTGTTGCTATTGCCCATCGTGAAAGTATGGTTCTGATAGAGTTCGCATTGGAGCATAAGGCCGCAAGTCATGTTAATGGTGTTGTCAATATTGACTCAAAGAGACTGCTACTAAATGACGATGTGTATTTGAGTGATAAGTTGGCCCAGCTAGAGGAGAAGCTCGGCTTCTATAAGTTAAGTAGACACTGGGCAACGATCTCTGTGGTATTTAATAATAAAGTTTCAAAAAAACCCGCCGAACTCGACTATGCTGAATTGCTGGATTCCCCAGATACCATTATCAGATACCTCCTAAAAGAGGTTAAAGTTAGAGAAACCTTGAAATTTTTACATGGCAGATATACAAGCTAATTTAAGGCTTATAACCTGCGTTATTTACATAACTTAAAAGCACTTCATCTGTAAACGCTGCCTCAAGTTCAGCCGCCTTTGTCTCGACTGGCTCTTTTAAATCTCCGTCTGCAATTTCAGTGACCTCATTGTGCCAATCTGTAAGGTATGCATCTGCATCTGTAGAGTCACCTACCGTTGCAGCAGAGTCAACAGCCTCCATAAAGCGATTATCTAGCTGAAGTTTTTCAACCTCCCTCCTGCTTTTTTTTATCATCACCTGTGTAGGTATATCACGCCATTTAATAACAGTTAGCTTCATTTTATTCTCCAAAAAAACAACATATAATTATCCCAATAAATTTCAAAAAATTCTACCATTAACTTATTGATGTAATTGCTATAATTTAGGTATATAATTCACGTTTTTCGAAGTTAGAATTTGTATTGAGGAAGGTATGAAAAATAAAGCACAAGTAGTTGTAATTGGTGGCGGTGTTGTGGGCGCTGGGACACTTTATCATTTGGCTAAAAAAGGTTGGACTGATGTTGTATTAGTAGAACGTAAAGACTTAACTTCTGGTTCAACTTGGCATGCTGCTGGATTATTGCCTCTATTTAATATGAGCTACTCAGTGGGGAAGCTGCATCAGTATTCAGTCGATTTTTATCATGATCTTGAAAAAGAAACGGGTATGAATGTTGGCTTTAGTGTCGTATCAAACATCCGCTTAGCAAATTGCCAGGATCGAATGGATGAATATAAATACTATTCTGGTGTTGGAAGCACCGTAGGTGTTGATGTTAAATTTTTAACTCCAGACGAAGTTAAAGAGGTTTGGCCTTTATGCAATACTGAAGGCCTGCTTGGCGCAATTCAGCATCCAGATGATGGCTATATTCAGCCAGCAGACTTAACTCAAGCATTGTGCAAAGGCGCTAGAAATCGTGGCGCTGAAATCTATGAAAACACGATCGTAACTGATTTAGAACAGCAAAAAGATCATACATGGGTAGTCAAGACTGATCAAGGTGATATTGCTTGTGAACATATTGTCTCATGTACCGGAAGCTTCGCAAGAAAAACAGGTGAAATGGTGGGTCTCGATGTACCTGTAATACCTGTTGAGCATCAGTTCCTCGTAACAGAGCCACATCCTGACATTTTAGAAAGAAAGAAAAAAGGCCTACCTGAAATGGCTGTACTTCGTGAATCTGATGCGGCTTATTACCTTCGTGAAGAGGCTGGGGGAATGATCTTAGGTATCTATGAAAAAGGAGCGCCTGCATGTTATGTTGATGGCCCAAGTGACGACTCAAAGTATGAGTTGTTTAATGGTGAACTTGACCGCTTAATGCCACATATTGATGCTTGTATAAATCGTGTTCCAGCTTTTGGCGAGGTTGGAATTAAAGAAATTTATAATGGCGCTATTGCGTATACGCCAGATGGCAACCCAATTGTTGGTCCTGCTCCAGGACTTAAAAATTTCTGGTTGAATGAGGGACATAGTTTTGGAATAACTGCTGCTGGTGGTGCTGGTTGGCAGCTTGCAGAGTGGATGGTTGATGGTGAGCCAACCGTTGATATGATGGGTGTGGATCCGCGTCGATTTGGGCCCTATGCCACTCGTGGATATTTGAAAGAAAAGAATGAAGAGGCATACGCAAATGTTTTCACTACNCACTATCCTGATGAAGAGAGGAGTGCGGCAAGACCTCTCAAAACTGCACCATGCTATGATCGAATGAAAGACTTGGGTGCGGTTTTTGGATCTGTTTATGGTTGGGAGCGTCCAAACTGGTTTATGCCAAGTTTAGATTATTCACTCACTGCTGAAGATTTAAATCAGGCAGATCCTTCCAAGGTTATTCTTAACAAAAACCACTCTAAAGCACTAGATGATGGACGCATTGTTGAAAAGAATTCATTTCGCCGCTCCAACTACTTTGAACATGTTGGAAATGAGTGTAAGCATGTCAATGAGAACGTAGGTCTTCTTGATATGTCAGCCTTTGCGAAGTGTATTGTTAAGGGGCCTGGTGCAGAGGAATGGTTGGAATATATCTTTGCTAATAAGATGCCTCAAACTATCGGCAGGATTAGTCTGGTTCATATGCTATCTTTGAATGGCGGAGTCAGATCAGAATTTACAGTTTATAAAACTGGACCTCAAAGCTATTATTTAGTTTCCGCTGGTGCGTTTGAAACACATGACCATGATTATTTATTCAAACTTGCTCCTAAAGATGGAACTGTCAGCATTCAAAGAGTTACAACACAAACAGGTGTTCTTGTATTGGCTGGACCAAGGTCTCGAGATGTTCTTCAAAAGCTTACGGATACAGATCTATCAAATGAAAACTTCAAGTGGCTAACTGGGAGAAAAATCAATGTTGGATATGCATCTGCTGAAGCACTTCGTGTTAACTTTGTTGGCGAATTAGGTTGGGAGCTGCATCACCCAATTGAGATGCAAAATTATATCTTCGATCAAGTCATGGAAGCTGGTGCTGAATTTGATATCAAACCTTTTGGTATTCGTGCAATGGATAGTATGCGTCTTGAAAAATCGTATCGTCTCATTCCTAGAGAAATGTCAATTGAATATTCTGCCTATGAATCTGGATTAGATCGTTTTGTTAGGCTGGATAAAGAAAATGATTTTATTGGTAAAAAAGCCTTGAAAGATTGGCAAGACCGAGGTGCTTCAAACGGTTTTGTAACTATGGAAGTGCAGGGTGTTGTTGATGCAGATGCTCGAGGCTCTGAGGCTATTTATAAGAATGGTGAAGTTGTGGGAAGAGCAACCTCAGGAGGTTTTGGTTGGCGCTGTGGTAAGTCGCTAGCGTTAGGCCTTGTCAAGAAAGATCTAACTTCAATTGGAACTGAACTTGAAATTGAAATACTAGGTGAGAAATATAAGTCAGTTGTTATAGAAGAGTCACCATTTGATCCTGCTAACGAAAGTTTGAGGTCCTAACTATGTCTCTCATTAAAACAAAATCTGAACTTCATGAACAAATGGTGACTTGGCGTCACTATATTCATAAACATCCAGAACTTAGTTTTAAAGAGGAGATGACTAGTGACTTTATAGCTTCTGTTTTAGAATCTAATAATATTGAAATGCATCGCGGTCTTGCAGTCACAGGAATAGTTGCTACTGTTCATGGAACAAAAAAAGGCAAGGCTATTGGACTGCGTGCTGATATGGACGCTCTTCCTATTCAAGAGAGGAATGAGTTTAGTCATAAATCTATTCATGACGGAAAGATGCACGCTTGTGGGCATGATGGTCATTCAACAATGCTTCTCGGGGCTGCTGTTTATTTAAAACAGAATAATGATTTTTCTGGTACTGTTCATTTTATTTTTCAGCCTGCAGAGGAAGGTGGGGGTGGTGGCCGGGTTATGGTTGAAGAAGGTATATTTGAAAAATTTCCTTGTGAGGCAGTTTATGGGATGCATAATTGGCCAGGTATGGCGGAAGGTCAGTTTGCCGTTCATGATACTGCAGTAATGGCTGCAAATGAAACACTCAAAATTACAATTAAAGGCAAGGGTGGTCATGCCGCTATGCCAGACCAATGTGTTGATCCAATTGTTATAGGAGCTCAAATCATTACAGCGATTCAAAGTGTTGTTTCAAGAAATGTTGCACCACTAGATTCTGCAGTGGTGAGTGTTACTATGGTTGATGCAGGATTTGTATCTAACGTCATTCCGAATGAAATGAATTTAACAGGCTCACTGAGATACTTTAAGTCTGAGGTTGGGAATGATGTGAAGAAAAAAATTAAGACTATTGCTGAAGGAATTAGTCAGTCTATGGGGGCAACAGCATCATTCAGCTCAGTTCCAAATTACCCTGCAACTGTGAATACTCCAAAGCATGCTAAGCTCTGTGCTAGTGCTGCTGAAGTGGTTGTAGGTAGTGCAAATGTTTTAAGGAATGAGAAGCCTAGTATGGGCTCTGAAGATTTCTCATTCTTGCTTAATGCATCTGAAGGTGCATATATTTGGATTGGTAACGGACTTGTTCCAGAAGATGGACCTGAAGGTGGCTGTATGCTTCATAATACTCAATATGATTTCAATGACGAAATTCTTCCACTCGGAAGCAGCTACTGGGTAGAGTTAGTTAAAGGAATCCTAAAGTAATTTTTAAAGGTTTAGCTTATGTTTTCTAAGGCAATTGTTAGAACTCCTGGAAAAAGTTTAATTGATGGCCTCACTGATTCCAAACACCTAGGCTCTCCAGATTATCAAAAGGCTATCACTCAGCATAAGGCCTATATCANGGCTCTTCAGTCATGTGGCCTTGAGGTTCATGTATTGGAATCTTGTGAGGATTATCCTGACTCGACTTTTGTAGANGATGTAGCTCTNATAACCCCAAAATGTGCNATTTTTACCCGTCCAGGCGCCGAGTCNAGAAGAGGCGAGGTTGAACAAATTGAAACCGTTTTAAGGGATCAATTTGATAATGNTGAGCGTGTTGAGGCTCCTGGAACTATAGAGGCGGGTGATATCATGATGGTTGATAATCATTATTATATTGGATTATCAGATCGAACAAATATTCAAGGCGCTGAGCAAATTATTGGGATTCTTAATAAATATGGCTATACAGGATCNACTGTAAATCTCAAAGAAGTGCTCCATCTTAAGACTGGTCTTTCTTATCTCGAAAACAACCAATTGGTTATATGTGGTGAATTCAAAAATGACCCTATTTTTTCAAGATTTGATCACATTGATATACCTGAAGAAGAGAGTTATGCTGCAAATTGTATTTGGGTAAACGATAATGTTCTTATTCCAACTGGATACCCACTTGCGAAAGGGAAAATAATTAGCACTGGGTATAACGTTATAGAGGTTGACGTTTCTGAATACAAAAAACTTGACGGTGGTTTGAGCTGCCTATCACTCAGATATTAAAAAGTTTCTACACTAAAGCTAACTTTCTAGTGTTTAAAATGTCGCATTCCTGTAAATACCATAGCAATCCCATGCTCATTCGCTGCTGAGATTACTTCCTCATCGCGCATTGATCCTCCTGGATGAATAATTGCATTTATACCCACTTGAGCGGCTGCATCTATACCATCACGGAATGGGAAGAATGCATCTGATGCCATGACAGAACCTTTTACCTCTAAGTTTTCATCGGATGCTTTAATGCTGGCAATCTTCGCTGAATAAACTCTAGACATCTGACCTGCCCCAACACCTATGGTCATTTGATCTTTTGCATAGACGATTGCATTTGACTTAACGTACTTTGCAACTTTCCATGCAAATAATAAATCCTTCATCTGAGATTCAGTCGGACTTAAAGAGGTTACGCAATTCATATCAGATGGATTTAATAAGGTTAGGTCTTTATCTTGAATGAGCAGGCCACCAGATATTTTTTTATAGTCAAAAGCTGGTTGTGTTTTTTCTAGTTCACCACACTCAAGAACTCTAATATTTTCCTTTTTTAATAAAATAGATCTTGCACTATCAGCAATCTTTGGGGCAATGATGACCTCTACAAACTGTTGGTTGATTATGCACCCAGCAGTTTCTTTATCTAACTCACGGTTAAAAGCAATAATCCCTCCAAATGCAGAGGTAGGGTCTGTAAGGTAGGCGCTTTGATAAGCTTGGAAGATATTTTCTCTCGTTGCAACACCGCAAGGATTTGCGTGTTTAATAATGACACAGCTAGGTTCTTCAAAATCCCTGACACACTCTAAAGCAGCATCCGCATCGGCTAGATTATTAAATGAAAGAGGCTTACCTTGGATTTGTTGACTAGATGATACTGATGCCTCATTGAGATTTGATTCTTTATAAAAGGCAGCATTTTGATGAGGATTTTCACCATAGCGCATAGCTTGTGATTTGATCAATTGAAGATTTAATGTATTTGAAAAGCCATCATTCATTCTGCCAAGATAATTTGCAATAGCGCCATCATATTGTGCTGTATGTTCAAAGGTTTTGAGAGCTAATGACTTTCTCATTTCATGAGTTGTATCACCCCTATTAGTTATTTCATCGAGTACCAATTGATAATCAGAACTATCAACAATCACAGTGACTGAAATATGATTTTTAGCGCTTGATCGAAGCATAGCAGGGCCACCAATATCAATGTTCTCAATAGCATCTTCCTCAGTGCAGTTTGGATTTTGGATGGTTTTTTGAAATGGGTATAAATTAACAACCACAAGATCGATTGGTTTAATTTGATTCTGTGACATCACCTCTTCATCTTTTCCTCTTCTAGCTAAAATTCCACCATGAATCTTTGGGTTAAGAGTTTTGACGCGACCAGCCATCATTTCAGGATAGCCAGTATAGTCAGATACTTCAGTTACAGGAATGTTGTTATCCCTAAGGAGTTTTGCTGTTCCGCCTGTAGATAAAATTTCTATATTTAATAACGAGAGGCCTTTTGCAAATTCAGCTATTCCAGTTTTATCTGAAACGCTGATTAAGGCTCTTTTTATAGGCATTTTAGGATTAAGAGGTGTAGATATTTTTAAGAATTAAATTATAAACTCTTAGAGGTTATAAAGGCTTGCTTTTTTCTTTAAGGTAGCACGGTTTATACCAAGTATTCTGGCTGCCTCACTTTGATTTTGATTGACTTTATCAAGAACATACTTAATAGTTGCTGACTCAGCTTGTTGCGTAACCATCTTAAAAACACCGTTAGATGATTCACCGTTCAAGTCTGAGAAATACTTCTCAAGATTTTCTTTAATGCAATCCTGTAAACCCCTTTGTTTCATATTGAATACAAAAATTCATGAAATTTCGAATATTGTTCAGAGTGATCTGACACTCTGTTAATGCTTGGCCAAAAGGCTAGGCCTTTTTCTTGGTCAAGGTGCATAGAATACCAAAAAATATGCTTTCTGGATAGTTGTGTTCCCATTTTATGACCATAAAAATCATGAATTTGTGAAATATGACCCAAAATCAATGGAATTTTTTTCTCTAATGTTGGCTCTTCTCCTGTTTCACCAGATGTCAGAAATTGATTAACTTGATTAATCAACCAGGGGTTTCCTTGCGTGGCTCTTCCAAGCATCACTGCATCTGCACCAGTGAAGTCTAATATATCTTTAGCTCTTTTTGGCGAATCAATATCTCCATTTGCTACAACTGGAATTGATACTTGGCTTGCAATTTTTTTGACTGTATCAAATTCAGCATCACCATTGTATTTCTGTGATCTCGTTCTGCCATGTATTGCAAGCATCTTTATGCCATTATCTTCTGCAATTTTTGCAATTGTTGGTGCATTTTTATTTTCTTCATCCCAGCCTGTTCTCATTTTGAGAGTGACAGGAACTTCAACAGCATTTACTACAGCTTTTAAAATATCTTCTACCAATTCTTCATTTTGCATGAGAGCCGATCCAGCTGCTTTATTGCATACTTTTTTTGCTGGACATCCCATATTGATATCAATAATATCTGCTCCAAATTCTAATGCTTTAATTGCAGAATTTGCTAGTTCTTGTGCCTCTGATCCTGCAATTTGAATGCTGATAGGCAGTTGTTCCGAGCTAAAATCCAAGCGGTGTTTTGATTTATTTGAATTTAATAGATGATTTTGAATTACCACCATTTCAGATGTTGTAAGGCCAGCACCTTGATCCCTGCATATCATTCTAAAGGGTTTGTCACTTGTGCCTGCCATGGGTGCAAGCAGTACTTTCGAAGTTAGTTTATGTGAACCGATATTCATAAAGATATTAACTTAAAGCTTTTTTGTTTGCTTTTCCGCTTTCTTTTTAAGTCTCTTCTGCTTTAGTTTTGATAAATGGTCCACAAACAATATTCCATTTAAATGATCCATTTCATGTTGAATACAAACAGCAAGCATCTCACTTGCTTCAATCTCGAATGATTGGCCTAGTTCATTCAGGGCACTGACTTTAATTTCATTAGCTCTTTTAACACTCTCATAATAATTTGGTACTGAAAGGCAACCCTCTTCCCATTCAATTTCACCATTTTTTTCAATAATCTCAGGGTTAATAAGGCAGATTGGCTCATTACACTCTTCTGATACATCAACAACTATAAGGCGCTGATGAAAGTTAACTTGAGTTGCTGCAAGACCAATTCCGGGGGCATCATACATAGTTTCAAACATATCTTTAACTTGCTTTTTTATCTCACTGTTAACATTCTCAACTGGCTTTGCAACAGTTCTTAAGCGTTTGTCAGGGTATTTGAGAATTTCTAATATCATGACTTAATCATTACTGTGTTTTGAATTTTGCTCATTTTATTTGGATAATCTTGGTTATAGTGCAATCCTCTACTCTCTTTTCTAGACAGTGCAGATTCTACAATAATTTTAGAAGTTTGAGCTAAGTTTCTTAGTTCAATTAAATCCTCGGTTACAGTATAAATACGATAATACTCATCAACTTCTTTATTAATTTGCTGAATTTTTAGATANGCGGAGTTCAGTCGATTATTACTTCTAACGATGCCAACAAAGTTCCACATGATGAGTCTTATTTCNTGCCATAAATGAGCAATAACTACTTTTTCTTTAGAGGGNGCAACTCTTGAGTCGTCCCATTTTTCAATTTTAGTTTGTGAATTTTCAAATTCACTACCGTTAATATGATTGGCACAGGATTTAGCAAACACTACGCACTCAAGCAAGGAGTTACTTGCCATTCTATTTGCACCATGCACTCCAGTATGTGCGACTTCACCAACGGCATAAAGATTGTTTATGCTGCTTTGTGCATCTATGTTTGTATTAACGCCACCACAAGTGTAATGTGCAGCAGGAACAACTGGGAGAGCTTCTTTAGATATATCAATACCAAGCTCTTTGCAGCGCTGAGTGATTGTTGGAAATCTAGATTTAATCCACTCTTTATCTTTAAATGAGAAGTCTAGATAGACACAATCATAGCCATTAACCTTCATCTCATTATCGATTGCTCTTGCAACGATATCACGAGGTGCTAGCTCAAGTCGATCGTCGTATTTATGCATAAACTCCTGACCATCAGGCAAAAGAAGTTTTGCACCCTCACCTCTAAGAGTCTCTGATATTAAAAAAGATTTGGCATGCGGATGAAAAAGACATGTAGGATGAAATTGGGTAAATTCCATGTTGGAAATCTCGCATCCTGCTCTGTAAGCCATCGCAATGCCATCTCCAGTTGAAGTATCTGGGTTTGAAGTGTACAAATAAGATTTTGAAGCGCCACCAGTTGCAAGAATAGTTTTGTTTGAACTAAAGGTCACTACCTCCTTCGAGTTTTTATCAAACACATATGCGCCATAACAATTTTTATCTTTAACAACAAGGTCGACAGCAACATATTCTTCAAAAAGCTCTATGTTATTTTTTTGCCTTACCTTAGCAAGAAGGTTGACTTGGATTGACTGACCCGTTTTATCGGCAACATGGGCCACTCTTTTTGAGCTGTGACCACCCTCAGTTGTGAGATCATAGCTATTATTGATGTGAGAAAATTGAACACCAGTGCTTTCAAGATCTTTAATAGCCTGGGGGGCTTGCTCTACCATATACCTGATACTCTTTTCGTTCCCGAGGTTAAAGCCGGTGTTAACAGTGTCTTCAATATGTGAATCAAAATTATCTTCTGGATCTAGTACAGCTGAAATTCCACCTTGGGCATAATACGAAGAGCCTTCCAATATTTTATCTTTAGCAATCACCGCTATTGAGGTGCTACTTGAGAGCTGAACAGCACTCATTAATCCAGCAGCTCCAGAGCCTATTATAAGAACATCGAATTGATATTTTTTAGCCATAGTTTATTGTCACAAAAAGACACAAAATTAAAAAATATTAAAATATTTTTTATATATAATTTCCCGCAAGTTAAACACTACTATATTTAACTTATTTCTCCTTTTAATAGTAGACTAACCCCACACTCTTATTCGAGGTGGGGTTTTTTATTTTAAGGATTTTTTTAATTCATTTCTGGTTTAAAAAATATTAGCAATTTGGGTAATAAAGTAAGATTAACAAATACTGCACTGAGCATTGCAATTGCCATAAATATTCCAAAATATATGCTTGGGATAAAGTTTGATAATATTAAAACCAGAAATCCTATAGCAACCGTTGCTGCCGTATAAAACATAGAAACACCAATAGAGTTATGTGCTCTATACATCGAAGCTTCAAAATCAGCATCAACCAAAAGTTCTGATNTAAATCTACTAATATAGTGTATTGCATTGTCAATACCGATCCCAATAGCAATGGCTGCGATTGTGATTGTCATTATATCCAGGGGTATTCTTGCTAAGCCCATTAATCCAAGAATTATTAAAGACGGTATTATGTTTGGAATTACTGCTATTAGAGCAATAGAAATTGACCTAAATACAATTAAGAAAAGCATAAAAATGATTGTAAAAACAGTAAAAATAGTTTTAACTTGTGAAGAAAATAAACTTTGAAGAAGATTGTTATAGAGTGAAAACGTTCCAGTGAAATAAAACTCATCCTCACTGAAGTAAAAGCTTTCAACTAATTCTTTTTTGACATCAATGATTAATTGATTCCTATCTAAGTCGGTGGTTGTTTCCTTGATTCTAGCAACGATCCTGATTTGATCAGTTTCGTCTGAAATATGAGGCTTTAAAACTTGAGATTTTGCAAACTCAGGCATATTGTTTTTACCAAGCATAAGTAAAAACCCATTAGGCGCTTTTCCATCATTTGATTCTTTGAGGACTTGCATAAAGGTGTCAATGGATAAAACTTTTCCGATACTGGGGATGCTGTCAAGATATTGATGAACATTATGGAAGTCCTCTCTTAAGCTTGCATCTGCCCAGTAAGCACTTGCCAAATCATTAAAAACAATTTCAAGCGGAATCGTACCTCCCAACTCTTTGTCAATGAAATTTAGCCCTTGATAGATTTCAGTATCTTTTTTAAAGTAATTGATGAAGCTATTTTCTACAGAGAGTTTACTTAAGCCAAAAATTGCAATAGCACTGACTAGTGCGATTCCTAAAATTATATTTTTGCCACCTTTGTCTGTAGCAATGGCTAACTTTTGAAGTACATAAAATTTTTCAGTTTTGTGGGATGTTTGAGAAGTTGGAAAGAGCGTCATGACTAATGCAAAGCTGACAAATGACAATACAAAAGCAACCGTTACGCCAATACTCATCATTAAGCCAAAATCTATTACAGGCTGAACATGGCTTGTGGTGAGTGAAGCAAATGCAGCTATCGTTGTGACCACAGTATAGAGGCATGGCCTCAACATTTCATTTAGAGTTCTTCGAGTGATTTCATCATTACTCATTCCTGTCTGTTGATTTAAGATTTCTCTATACCGAACAACTAAATGAATGATAACTGAAAGAGTCATGACCAAAAGAAGTGAAAAGAAATTAGCAGAAATCACTGTCACCTTCCAGCCTATAGCGCTAATCAATCCAGTCATAAATAAAGCACCAATGATACTTATCGCAATTGGCATTAATACCCATCTCACTTTATGAAAAAAGAGTGAAAGCATTAATGACATAGCTAGGACTACTGCAAGACTAAATATAATTAAATCACTTTTAATGAAATCAATGACATCATTTCTAATCATCGGGACCCCACCCAAGTATAGTTTAGCGTTATTTTGATATTGACTCATTGTGGTGCGAATCTCTCCTATTAATTGCTTTAATGAATCGTCATTTATTATTTCACGTGGATCATCAGTTGCAAGAGGGATTAATAAGGCCGTGGTTTTTAAATCAGCACTGATAATATTATTAGCGTAAAGGGGGCTGGTTTTAAACTCTTTAGCAACTAAATTTTGGTCTGCTTTTCCGTTGTCAATTGTGTAAACATCACTTGCTAGTTCAACTAATGAGAGTGGCGGTGATTGAAAAAGTGAAACATCTAAAATTGATATGACTGAACTAACTCCATTGATATCTAATAAGTCACCCCTTAGTGAGCCTAGGTAAGTCAGTTGATCTTTTGAGAGAACTGTTCCTTTTTTAGCTGTATAGCTGATGACTAATGACTCATCTGAGCCAAAGGTTTCCTGAGTATCAAAGTAAAGTTCTAGATTATTATCTCCATCTAAAGATAATGATTCTGATGANGCATCAAGGGAAAAGTGTTGTATTTGAAAAAATGATGAACCGATGATCACTAAAAANGCCAATAATGACNANANAGGCTTCTTAGTNAAAAAATTTAAAATTGAATTAAGCATGCCTGCCTATTCCAAATCAAAAANAGAATTTTTTAGGTGGTTCATGACCTTTCATGAATTCTAGATGAGTCTCAAAAAGAGATTTAGAGTTCCAAATAAGTTCAGTTTCTCTTNAAATAAGAGTGGCGTGCATTTGATTTTTAGANCCTAAGACAACAAATAATTTTCCACCNACTTTTAACAGTTTTTTTAAATCATCTTCAATATTGGGAAGAGCAGATCCAATNATAATTGNNTCAAACTGNCCCTCTTTAAAGTTTGANCTATTAAANGTNTCATTAATTAGGTTNGTATTGATTATCTTGAGTTTATCTATATTTTCTTTTGCTTTGACATGTAAGTCATGTTCTATTTCTATGCTTGTCACAGAGTTTGATAGTTTTGCTAGAACCGATGTTAAGTAGCCACTTCCAGTCCCAACCTCTAAAATGTCTTCATTGCCTTGAAGGTTTAGACTATCTAAAATTCTTCCTTCTATTTTTGGAGANAACATCTTATCTGACTCATTAAGAGGTATTTCAATATCTGCAAATACGAGTTTTTGATATTCCTCTGGCACAAAGTTCTCCCGTGGAGTATCTGAAAGCGCTTGATTTGCTCTCACATTTAGCCCACCCCAAGGTCTTATTTGTTGCTCAATTACATTTTTTCTTGCTTCTTTAATATCCATAATTAACCTACTTTCTTTTCCTTGGCGGCATTAAGTCAGTAATTGTTCCTTCAGCCATTTCTGCTGCAAACGCAGTCGTTTCTGATAATGTTGGGTGAGCATGAATCGTTAACGCAATATCACTCATATCGCAGCCCATTTCAATTGCTAGACTCGCCTCAGCAATTAAGTCACCTGCATTTGNTCCACATATTCCCATGCCGAGAATCTTACCTGATTTAGAATCAAAAAGGCTTTTTGATACTCCTTCAGTTCTTCCAATGCTCAGACTTCTTCCNGAAGCAGCCCATGGGAAAACTCCTTTTTCAAATTCTATTCCAGCTTCTTTGAGCTCCTTTTCAGTTTTGCCAGTCCATGCAACTTCTGGGTCTGTATAGGCAACAGAAGGAATAGTTAGTGCATCAAAACCAGACTTTTCACCACAGATAACTTCAGCAGCAACTTTAGCTTCATGAACTGCCTTATGGGCAAGCATTGGTTGGCCGACAACATCTCCAATTGCGTAGATGTTGTCAACATTAGTTTTCATTTGTTTGTTTGTTCCAATGAAGCCATTGTCATTAATATTGACTCCAGCTTTCTCAGCGTCAATTAACATTCCATTTGGTGTTCTTCCAACGGCAACTAAAACCTTATCAAAAGTATCTGANTCAGGTGCATCTTTACCTTCAAATAAAACTTTAATGCCTTTCTTTAGGGGCTCCATTGAAGTAACTTTAGTGTTTAAAAAGATATTTGCATAATTTTTCTTAGCTTTCTTAAAGAGTGGATTAACAATATCTTTATCAGCAGCAGGAATGATTTGACCTCCGAGTTCAACAATCGTAATTTCAGTGCCAAGAGCATCATAAATTGTGGCCATCTCAAGGCCAATAATCCCACCACCAACTATTAGCATTCGTTTCGGTACGTCATCCAAAAGAAGTGCATCAGTCGAATCCATNACTCTTTCATCATCAAAAGGGAACATAGGGAACTTAGTAACCCTAGATCCTACAGAGATAATGCACTGTTCAAACTCTATAACTTCATCACTTCCATCCAGACTAACTTGATTTTTAGATAAAAATTTGGCATATCCATTAATCACTTTAACTTTTCTTGCTTTGGCAAGTGCATGGATTCCGCCTGTTAGTTTATTCACTATGCCGTCTTTATTTTTCTTAACACCTTCAAGATCAATTTTAGGTTTTGAAAAAGTGATCCCAAGTTCACTTGCATGCTTACTTTCGTTAATTACTTCAGCCGTATGAAGAAGAGTTTTGGATGGAATGCAGCCTACATTGAGACAAACTCCGCCTAATGATTCATAGCGCTCAATTAGGGTCACTTCTTTTCCTAAGTCTGCAGCTCTAAANGCTGCAGTATATCCGCCAGGACCAGATCCAATAACTAAAACTTGAGTTTTAATCATAATAACATCTCCATAATATTACTTAAGACTTGATTTAGTTCAGCCATAAACCTTGCTCCCTCAGCACCATCAATGACCCTATGGTCATAAGAGAGTGCCAATGGAATCATGGCTGTTGGTTCAAAAGTGCTACCATTCCAAATTGGTTTAATTTGAGTTCTTGATACACCTAAAATTGCAACCTCTGGGGAGTTGATGATCGGCGTNAATTGTGTGCCACCAATCCCACCTAAACTGGATATCGTNAAACCAGCCCCCTTCATTTCACTTGAATCTAGTTTGCCTTCCCTAGCTCTCAAAGAAATATCTGCAAGCTCCTCTGAAAGCTCAATCAGTGATTTTTTATTAACATCCTTAACAACTGGAACTAGAAGTCCATTAGGGGTGTCTACCGCTATTCCTAGATTGAAGTACTTTTTAAGTATGAGGTTTTCACCACCTTCATCCAAAGAGGCATTGAAGTTAGGGTGGCGCTTTAATACTTGAACAATTGCCTTCATGATAAAAACTAGAGGACTTAATTTGATATTTTTTTCTTTTTGATGCTTACGAAATTTTTCTAATTGATCAATATTTACTTCATCAAATTGAGTGACATGTGGAATTGTGTTCCAGCAATTAGAAAGATGTTTGCCAGATAATTTCTTAANCCTGGATAAAGGAATGGTTTCAACTTCTTCATTTGAAGTCCCATGAGTGACAAGATCTTTTACAAAGGATTTTAGATCTTCCTCAAGAATCCTACCTTTTTTTCCTGTTCCATTTATTCTGGATAAACTAACTCCAAGCTCTCTAGCTAGTTTTCTGATTGAGGGCGACGCATGCGAATTTGAATCAGTTTTCAGTGAAACTTCCTCAGTTTTTTTTGTATGATCATGTGATACGGTCTTTGTGATAGTTGGCTCATTATCATCATTGATTTTATTATCAGGTTTCTTAGGTTCTTCCACTGAATCATCAGCTTGATCTGCAGAAGCTGAGTCAGTTTCTAGGATGAGTATGAGATCACCTTTAGCTACCTTATCTCCAACCTTTATTTCAAGGCTAGTCACCTTTCCAGAAAAGGGTGCCGGAATTTCCATTGTAGCTTTATCAGTCTCAAGGGTGACGATGCTGTCATTTTCATTTACAACATCTCCAACCTTTACCAGTACTTCGATAATATCTACGGCATCAAAATCACCAATATCAGGTAACTCTACATTTTTTTG
>JGI24539J26755_10000601_pt1 | contig 17024 bp, 13 predicted proteins | sample NorSeaMetagenome_2_FD_26755 | JGI IMG/M metagenome (IMG submission 26755) | reverse complement strand
GGAGTCGGCTTTGGGCTCGGGTTTCACGGCGGCGGCGGCGGCGGCCTTCTTCTCCGCGATGGCCTCGGCCGCGGCCTTGTTCGCCGCGACGCGACCCGCGATTGACGCCGCTACGGTCTCCTCCGCCTTTTCAGGGTCGTACGTCTCGAACCTCGGAGCGTCGATCCCTCCCGCCCCGCTTCCGGCTCCCGCTCCCGCCGATTCCGATGACGCCCGCCTACCCTCCCACTCCTCCGCCAGGGCGGCCACCCTCCCGCCCAGCACCCGCAGCGCGTCACCCTGCACGAGAAGTATCCCGGATTGGCACGGGATGCGCACTCCGGGGGCGATGGCCACCTTGGTCCCGGGCGCGAGCGAAGACGCGTCCTTGATGGATGTCAGCTCCCCGTACTCCACGGCGACGACTGCGGCGTCCCCGTCGGTGAGGTCCAGGCGGAGCATGCGCCGCCCGCTCGAGCCCGGCGCGCGCTTCGGTGTGGATATATCCCTCGCGTCCACCACCTGCAGAACCTTCGGCCCGGTCACCCCGGCGCCCGCCTCGCGAGCACCCCCGTACGCCCATCGTGGAAGGCTGGGCTTCCCCACAGCGCGTAGGTCCGCGTCGAGCACCGCCGCTCTGGCCGCGTTCGGGTCCCCTCGCGCGCGCTCGCTCGCGGCGACTATCGCGGCGTCCCTCAACGACCAGCCCTCCGGGTCGAGAAGCGCCCGGAGCGCCTCCCCTCCCATATGCACCGGCGCCAACTAACACTGAGAAAACAGGCAACCAGTTTCCCGTTTATCGTCTTCAAAAACTTTGACGAGATCTGGACCTCCGGCAGTGTTAGAGGGCGCAAGACAGTGCGCGTCGATAGATCTCAGCGCGAGGAAGGATGATTCCCACGCGTGTTAGCCACAACCCGAGCATCGGCCCCGGCGTGGTGCCCTTCGGCGTTGATCCCGCGTACGACGCTCAGTACAAGCTCAACCAGGCGCCCAGATCCCACGTCGCGTCCCACGGCCAAGGGAAGCCCTTCACCGTGGAGCCCGGGCCCCACCAGCGCACGCAGTGAGTCACCGCCCGCGTCGTTTCGCCCCATGTGCGATATCAAAACCTCCTGCGATCGATCGAGCGGGTCGATCGTCGCGCTCGTCGCGCGTTCGCGTCGTCGTTCACCCGGTAACCTCGCGAGAAACTTGAAAATCTGACGACGAGCTCCTTTCCTCTTCGCCCACTCCCGCAGGTATCCCTACGTGACCGGTACCACCGTCTTGGGTTGCAAGTACAAAGGTGGCGTCATGCTCGCGTGCGATACTCTCTGTAAGTCTCGATCGACGTCCCGCGCGTCCACCCACCGAGCGCACCCCACGTTCGTTCCGCGTGTAACCCTAAAAACAGCACCAAAAGGCAACAACCCGGAGATCTGAATCTGACGCCGCTCACCTTTCCCGTCCCGCAGGCTCTTACGGTTCCACCAAGAGGTACAAGAGCGTTGAGCGCATCAAGAAGGTGAACAGCTCGACGATCATCAGCTTCACCGGCGAGCTCTCGGACTTTCACTACATCCTGACCCTCCTCGAGGAGCTCGACACGACTGACTACTGCGAAGATGACGGCAACGAGCTCGCGCCGTGGGAGATCCATTCGTACCTGTGCCGCGTGATGTACAACAGGCGCAACAAGTTCGACCCGCTGTGGAACAGCCTTGTGGTCGCGGGGGTGAAGGACGGGAGACACTTCCTGGGCACCGTGGGGATGATCGGTCAGCACTACGAGGATTCGCACCTCGCCGCCGGGTTCGGCAACCACATGGCGAGGCCGCTGTTCCGCGAGAAGCACACCGACGACATGAGCGAGGAGGATGCCAGGAAGCTCATGGAGGAGTGCCTCAGGACGTGCCTGATGCGCGACAAGACGATGATGAACAAGTTCCAGGTCGCCAAGGTGACTGCGGGCGGACTCGAGATCTCGGAGCCCTTCCAGGTGCCCATGAACTGGGGGTACGAGAAGTTCAAGGATCCCACGAAGCACGCCGTGGGCGCGTGGTAAATTTATCTCGTTGTAATCATACTACATCATTCGATGCGCGTCTATTTCGAATCACTCGCCGGGGGAAGAAACCCGCTCATGCACAGCGTGTCGAGCAATCTGAACGCACACGTGGGATGGTGCACGGTGGGCGCGAACTTGTGCACCGGACCCGTGGGTACCAGGTGCATCGTCTCGCTCAGCCCCTCCTTGTTCTGCATCGAGTGCTCCAAAGCCTGCTCGCTGTCGAGCCTATCCACGAAGTCGGTCAGCTTGCGCTCAATCGTGGCGCGGTGCACTTCTCCGCTGCGAACCTTCTCCAGCAATTTGCCCTCGTACACCGGGTCAACCTGCCAGAGCTTCCCGCCGTTCGACAACGCGCCGGGACCCCACTTGCATCGCTTCGACGGGGGCTCCGCCGCATCCGCCGACGCCTCCATCATCAGCGCGAGGGCGTTGGCGACGTCGGGGATGTATCTGCTGAGGACCTTCTTCCTCGCCTTTCGCTCCTTTGCCGCTTGCGCGCGGACAATTTTACCCTTGAGTTGGGTCGCGCAGCCGCGGATGGCGCGGTCGACAGCCTCCGCGATCTCCGTGTTATCGTCCCCGATGTACTCCTTGGAGGTGCCCTTGAACGGGATCTTGGTGCTCACGATGGAGACGAAGATGCCAATCTTATCGTTGTTCTTGTCGATCTTGTAGGAGCTCCAGTTGAGTCGTTGCACGCACCGCGTCACCACGTCCGACCCAGCCTCGAACAGCAGCGGGATCCTGTTCGCGAACCTGAAGACGTTGAATCCCGACTTGACAACCTTACCCCCCAAGCTGACGCACGCCTCCACGATCAGCGGGTGTCCCTGCGACGCCAGCGCGGGCCCGACGTACGAAGCGATCCAGTCGGGCGCGAGTTCCTTCATGATCCCCAGCCTCAGGTTGTACTCACCCGCCGGGGACAGGCACGCGCCGTCGGGGTCGGCGAACCTCGCGTCGCACAGCAGCTGCTGTATTCTGGTACCCTGCGTGTCGGTGACCTCCTTGGGGGCCATGCCGGGCTCGAATCCCTTGCCGAGCTCCGCCACGATTCGGCCCGCGTACTCCTTGCTGATGCACGTAAACTCCTTGTGCAGAAACGCCTGCAGGGTCTTCTCCCGCGTCTGCGACAGCAGGTCCTTGATGAGCAGCTGGTTCTCCTTCGCCGCGGACGGGTGGTGCTTCGTCGTCGTCGGGGGCGCGGGCATGACCTCCGTGCGCCGCCTGAACGTCGCGTCCACGTTCTGCCTCGCGTCGCCCCCCGCGCTCTCGTATCGAAAGTGAAACTGCGCGTAAGGGGTCACGATGGCGAGCTGCCTCAGGTAGCTCAGCACCTTGTTCCTGTACGTGGTCCAGTTACCCTCGATGATGACGCTGAGCTCGGCGCCGTGCCACGCGGAATCGTTCGGCGTCTTCTCCGCGCTGTGCACGTTGGGTTCGTTCTTCTCCATGTTGATGTCGAGGACGTACCGCGANGTGAACTTNGACTTGGGCTGCGCGCTGATGATCTTGATGGGCAAACCGGTGGTCTGCTTACTCCAGATGAGCGCCATCTTGGACCCGAGCCCGAACTTGCCTCGCGTCTGCCTCACTCCGTACTTGGTACCGGAGAGCACGCGCCCGAGCATGTTCGGGATGTCGTCGTGCGCCATTCCCTTGCCGTTGTCCTTGACGGTGACGCGGAAGAACGCCTTGGCACCTCCCCTCTTCCCGCCGCCTCCCGCGTCAGCCTTACCCCCCTTCGCCGCCTTCGCCGCGGCTTTGGCCTCATCCTTGAGCCTCTTTTGCTTCTCCTTGTCCGTCTCGATGTCCGCGTACAGCGCGCTGTCCTTGCGAACGTGAGTCTTGAGCCCGATGAGATCCTCGTACTGACTCAGCGTCACCTCCTCCACCGAGATGTCCACGTCGGGGAGCACCCCGATGCCCTCCGCCGAATCGAGCGAGTTCTCGATGAACTCACGCAGGGTGGTATACAGCGACTTGCCCGCGTTCTCGAAACCCGCGATGCCCTTGTTGTCCTGGAAGAACTCCGCCGGGGACTTGCTCTTCAGGTTTTTGTCCCCGGCTCCTTTCGACTTTGGAGGCATCTCGTCTTACTTTCTTGGACGACGTGCTCTGCGTTTGTTGACCTCGTGTGTCCTGTCGATACGATCGATTCGCGAATCGAGGCTCTTCTCTAAATCACCCGATCGTCGTCCTCACCGAGCGGCGGTCGCCTTCGCCTCTGCGTCTCCTCTGCGGCTCCACGGCCGCGTTGATGGGAAAACTTCTCCAAACGATCGAGAGCTGTCATCGAATCGAGTCGGGTTGGTTTCGATTCAAAAAAGGCCAAGTCTCAGGGTTGAAAAAAAAGCGGGAGCAATTGCAATTTTGATCCCCCCGTTGCGGTTTCCACAGTGCAACAGTCCAGACTCGAGGGTTAAAAACTCGGGGGAGTCGAGATTCAGGTTCGATCTGCGCGAATATAGTCGTTGCGTTGTTGTTTTTGGCCGAACTGGTCCACCAGCAGTCCGACCAGCTCGGCTTCACAACACACCGCGTTTACGCACGCAACACCACCAACTCAACACACCACCTTAACAATGGTGAGTCCTAGGCTCTAACACGCCCCCAACGATGGCCCGGGCGCGCCCGAAGGCGCTCGAACGCCGTCGACGCGCGACCGCGGCCGTGATTGCGCGCGCCAATCGCACGGGTTTTTCCTTTGGCACCGGAATTCATTCGATTTCCCGGGTGCATTGGCGTCCGGGATCCCGGGTCCGGGCGCGGCGTGCGGGTGATATACTCCCGCGCTTTCGCCTCGATCGTTTGAATCCATGTGCCCGTCGCGCGGAACGAGCGGCACACGGAGTTTTCCGTCGTCGTCGTCCATCCGCGCGGCGGTGGACGGTCCCGATTTTACGCTCGCTTTCAATTTTCAAGTTTCAAGCTTCTTTTGAAGCGGGAAGCTTGTTGACTCGATTTGGGGTTTCTCGACGGCGACGCCCGCGCGCGATCGGGATCGCACCCGATCGCACCGGGCGCGTCTGTCGCTTCGGACAACAAGGGTCGCGGACTCCTTTTCCCAGGGGATGGAGACGGTCGCGCGGCGTCACGGGAGCGCTCTCACGAGGACCGTCTCGCGCAAAAATCCTCCGATGATCTTGGGAAACTGTGATTCGCGTGGGATATTTCCGAATATGGCTCACGCCGGACGCGCGAGGCGATGATCGGCGCGACGAACGGCGGGGGCGTCATGTCGACGACGTGTCCGCGTCCGTTTGTCGCGACGACCTCGAAAATCGTGCCCGGGGTGTCGGAGTTGCCCAATTCTCGGGAATCGAGGTCCCGGTTGTTTCCCCGCCAACGGACAGTCTGTCACTCACTGAGGAAAAGCCCGCTCTTGAGAATCTTGTGAAAAAGCTGCGCAGACGCTGACCGTCGCTCCCATTTCCCCGCCTCTCTTTCCAGGCTGTTGGTTCCGCTCGCCGCGACAAGGGCAAGGGCCGCTCCACCGGACTCACCGAGGAGCAGAAGCAGGAGATCCGCGAGGCGTTCGACCTCTTCGACACCGACGGCTCCGGCACCATCGACGCCAAGGAGCTCAAGGTTGCCATGCGCGCCCTCGGCTTCGAGCCCAAGAAGGAGGAGATCAAGAAGATGATCGCCGACATCGACAAGGATGGCTCCGGCACCATCGACTTCGAGGAGTTCCTCACCATGATGACCGCCAAGATGGGCGAGCGCGACTCCCGCGAGGAGATCATGAAGGCTTTCCGCCTCTTCGACGACGATGAGACCGGCAAGATCAGCTTCAAGAACCTCAAGCGCGTGGCGAAGGAGCTCGGCGAGAACATGACTGACGAGGAGCTTCAGGAGATGATCGACGAGGCTGACCGCGACGGCGACGGCGAGGTCAACGAGGAGGAGTTCTTCCGCATCATGAAGAAGACCTCCCTCTTCTAAGTTGCTTCGCTCATCCGCGCGAGTCGCAACCCAACACTGCACAAGCACCTGTAGTATCCATCCGTAGGCTCATAGAAGACGTCGGGAAGACGCTCCGAAGTGGCGACGCATGATATCAACGCATTCGCCTTTTGTAATCAGACGTTGCCACCAGGCTCCCTTTGTAAGAACTCTCGCTCTCCGTCGCTCTCCCCGCGCCCGTCTGCAGAGTGCAAACACTTATTCTCCTGCCAACGAGACGTGGCAAGATTCTGGATAGCGCCCATATCCTCCCGCACAGCACACATGACCACCGTTTTGAGCACCTCCACGTCGTTCGCCGCCTCCGTGCGGTCGAATCGCGCGCCCCTCGCGCGCTCCAAGAGACCCTCGGCGGCGGTCTCCCGTCGCGCGGCCCGCGGCCCCGTGTCGTGCTCCTCGGACTCGGATCAGGCTGCTGATCAGGCTGCGGTGCCGACCACCGAGCTGGGGCGCCGCGGTGCGCTCTCCGCCGCGCTCCTCTCCACCCTCGTCGCCCAGCTCGACCTCGGCATCACCCCCGCGGTCGCCGCCTCCCTCTCGGGCCCGACGGACGGCCCCGTGCTCGTGGTTGGCGCCACCGGCAACACCGGACGAAGGGTGGTGGCGCAACTCCGTGCCAAGGGCGTCGCCGTTCGCGCCGGCTCCCGAGATCCCAAGAAGGCATCCGCGCTCGGCCTCGCCGCCTCGGGCGCCGATCTCGTCCAGCTCGATGTCCTCGACAAGGCCAGCATCGAGGCCGCCATGCAGGGATGCACCGCGGTGATCTGCGCCACCGGGTTCACCCCGTCGTTCAACTTCAAGAAAGACAACCCCGCGAAGGTCGATCACGAAGGCACCGATAACCTCGTCGCCGTCGCCACCGCACCCGGGAGCTCCGTCAAGAGGTTTGTGCTCGTCACCTCACTCTTAACGAACGCCAAAGCGGCGGGCCAGGGCAACAACGACAACTACAAGTTCCTCAACGCGCTCGGCGGGGTCCTCGATGAAAAGTTGGCAGCCGAGCTCAACCTCCGCGCCTCCGGCCTCGACTACGTCATCGTCAGGCCCGGAGGACTCAGCAACGAAGCCCCGGAGGCTGTGGGCAACCTGATCATACGCGGGGAGGATACCACGTTCGGGCTGGAGACGGACCCGGGCCGCGAGATCAGCAGGGACACCGTCGCGGCGGTGTGCGTCGAGGCTCTCTTCCAGGACGCCGCGGGCAAACGGGTGGTTGAGATTGTCTCGTCGCCAAACGCGCCCGCGCTCCCCGCGGACAAGTGGTTCGCGTGAGTCGGCGTTGGGAACCGTGGTACGGTCGTGTAGGTTTGAAATATGTATTCATCGTCGGGCTAACGCTCGTGCAAGTATCCATCGCCCCCGCCGCCAGTTTGGGTCAACAAAGTTCACCAGCTTGCGAAGCAAGCGTACCGTTATTTTGTCTGACAGACGCTAATTTGGGTCCTCACACGCGAGGGCGCCGAGGGGAGGCGAGCCCGTGTCTAGCATCGGCGACCCGGTCGCGTTTGGGCGACCGCAACTATAAGTCCAGAGGCCTAAAACCCGCGGCTCTGGCATTAGCTCCCGCGTTTGAAGGCCCGCGGGGCGTGGGATCTGGCGGCGTAGATAAGTTTGAACCATGGCCAACGTGGCTGTGAGCGTCGTGAGCTACGTCCTGCTGTTCATCCTGATCTCGGGCTTGGCCGGCACGGTCGAGTTTCACGAGTTCAAGAAGCAGTTCAAGGACAAGCTTCCCATCATGGTTGGCTTCTGCGGTCAGTTCGTCCTGCTTCCTTTCCTCGGTTTCGTCTCGGTCATGATATTCGGCCTGACCGAGCTCGGGAAGGAAGACGCGGAGACGGTGGTGGTCAACGCGACGACAGGGAACACGACGACGGTGCCGGGCGACGGGGTGGTGGGCATTGAGGCGGTAATGCTGATGTTGACCACGTCCTCTCCGGGCGGCAGCTACAGCAACTGGTGGTGCTTCATCTTCAACGCCGACCTGGCGCTGAGTGTCGCCATGACCACGGTCTCGTCCATCAGCTCGGTGTTCATGCTCCCGATGAACCTCGCAATCTACATCAACGCGACCAACTCGGACAGCATAGACATCGAGTACGGACCACTGAGTATAGCCGTGGCGGTGGTCGTGGTCGCCGTGGCGTGCGGCCTCGCGGCGTCGCACGCGTTTCCCGACCACAAACACGTCTTTCACACATCCGCGAATGTCGCAGGCCTCTCGCTCATCGCGCTCGGGCTGGTGTTCACCACCGGGAGCAGGGACGGGCTGTTCGGTCAACCGTGGGAGTTCTTCGTGGGAGTCGCNATGCCGTGCGTCACCGGTCTGATACTCAGCAACGTGATGTCCTTCGCGGTGGGGCTGAACAGGCCGCAGTGCGTCAGCGTCGCCATCGAGACGTGCTACCAAAACACGGCGCTCGCGCTGTCCGTGGCGCTGGCGTCGCCCGCGCCGGCGAGGGCCGCGGCCGTGCCCGTGTTCTACCAGGCCGTGCAGATGGTGTCACTGTTGACGTACTCGATGTTCTCGTGGAAGATGGGATGGACGTACGCTCCGTCGAACGTGAGCGTCTGGAGGATGGTGTCGACCAACTACCAGCCGGTGTTTCAGAGGGAGTCGGCGGCGATCGAGGAGGAGCTGGAGAAGGCCAAAACGGCGCTGAAGGAGGCGCAGAAGGACAAGGCGTTGCACTCACCGACCGCGAGGAGTCCAGAGAACACGGTCAAGGGCGCGGGCGCGGCCAGTTCAATCCTCGCGAGCGTGTTTCCATCGGCTGCGGCGAACGGGCGAAAGGTTGCGCCGCAGCCCAGGCAGACGGGCGCAGCCGACGACGACGTGAACTTCTCGGACTCTCCCTCGACCCCGACGCGTCCGGGTCACTTACGTACAAAGTCCGCGCTGGGTCTCGGGCTCGGGGAGATTGAGCAGGAGGCGCTGGATAAGGCTGAGAAGGGTACGTCGAGGAAGGGACACCTTCACAACTCGGAGGCTGACGACCTGATCACGCCGCTTAGGACGCGCGTGAAGGCTCTGGAGGAGCTGAACATCCAGGTGGCGAGGACGAGTACGCGCAAGACCTCGTACTGGGACTTTGTTTCCGTGCTGCAGGGCAGCGCGACGTCGGTGGCGAGGTCGGTGAGCAGGATCCCGGGTCGGATCAGTGATAGTATTATGGGGACGTCCAGAACGGTGACCCCGGCGGGAAGCGTGGCGTCGACGCCGAGAGGGTCGCAGGCCAATCTCAACGTGGTGGGGTTCCGAGGACGGGCGACTAAAAATCAGGTGGCGCCCATGCCCTCGCTGGACACCCCCGGCGGCGACGATAAACCGAATAGTCCTGCGTAAAGTGTATTACCAAGCGACGCATGTAGCTCTAATCCCAAACGGGCGGCGAGGGAGGAATCGACGGTTTGCCGTGCACCCTCAGCCTGTACAGACACGTCCACTTCTTGTTCCCGTAGTTGGACTCGATCTCGAACCGCACGTGGTCCACCACCGCCCCGGACGCGCCGTCGAGCTCGAACGTCTGCATCGCGCTTCCCCCTTGCCCGTCCAGGAGCCGGTACCTGATCGAGCCCAGGACCTTCGCGCCCGCGCTCGGGCTCTTCGTGGTGTTCCACCCCAGGATCTTCACCGACTTTGGCGCGCTCGTTATGTCGTACGCGACGTCCCTGTGCACGTGCTCGAGCGTTATGGCGTTCACGGCGACAGCCTCACGCAGCCGAATGTCCACCCACCCGCGGTTCCCCTCCAGCGCGAGGCACTCACCCGCAGCCTCCGACGAGGCGGATATGACCCATTCATCCGCCCTGGGGTGTACGCCGCCCCGCAGGCCCTTCAGCGCGTTGGTCAGCGGACCGTCGCCCTTGGCCACCGCGGGAGCGAGGGTGGAGTGACCGACGACCTTACCACCGCCGCTGAACATGGCGTAGTCCACGAGTCCCGTCCTGTCCGCGCGGAACAGCTCCATCTGCGCCCGCACCTCGTCCGCGACCTCCTTGCCCGCCTTGGAGTGTCGCTTGGTGCCCTTCGCCTCGCTCGCGAGCTTCCCGAGTTCCCTCCGCAGTTCCTCGATGTCCGTCTTGTCAGCCTTGGAGTTATCCGGCACCGGGTACGGAATCGACGCCAGCGTGTCCAGCCGTCTGCGCAGCTCGTCGAGCTCTGACGTGACGCGCTCGGACACCTCGGGAGGAGATTTGTCGGCACCCGCCGCCGCCGCCGCCGAAGCCTGGCTCGCGACGTCGGCGATCTCCTTCAGCAGTTCCCGGCGGAGCTGGGCCAGGTCAGCCTTGTTCACCTCCACGGGCGCTGCCGCGGGCGCGGGCGTCGGGGGTTTCTGTTTCGCGAGCTTCTCGAGCTCCCCGCGCAGCGCGGCGATGTCCTTGCCGTGGTTGACGACCTCCGCCGGCGCCGGAGCGGCGCCTCCCCCTTTCTGCTTCTTAACCTTGGCGATGGTGGCATCCTGCGCCTTGACCTGCTTCACGAGCGCGTCCAGATCCTTCCTCAGCGCGGCGCTCTCCCTGTCCCGTTTGGCGGTGGACGGACCCCTGGCGTCGAGCGCTGCGGCCATGGCGTCGACGGAGTCTCCCACGACGGAGACCCTCTCGGCGAGCATCTTGGCAGCCTTCTCCGACGCCCTGACGCCGTCTCCCCGGACGATGGTCACGGTGCGCACGCTCGTGCTCATCGCGACGACGACCGCGACGAGCGCCCAGAGCGCCACCGCGCCGAGAGACACCCCNGCCTTCTTGGGCCTCCTCGGACTCTTGGGAGTGCGNGCGCTGGGCGAGCGTTCATCTCGGCCGAGCCTGTTGCCGGTGTATCCGCCGGTGAANGGCGCCTGGCTGCCGATGACGCGCGACGGTTGCTGCACCGTGGGCATACCGCCGCCACCGAGCGGGTTCGCCTGGTTCGTCGCCGCGGGTCTGGGCCCGCGCGCGTTGACGGAAGGGGACATGAGAGCGGCGGGTGACATCATCGTCCCTTGTGGCGCGAAGTTGCTGAGACGCTCGCGGAAGGCGTCGACCGCCGCGTCGGAGGGCAGCATGCTGTGGCGTCCGCTCTCCGGGCGACTCATGGTTCTCACCCTCATCGTCTCGGGGAAGGCGCTCATGATCCCCGCCGTCAGGGGCGGTTTGATGAGCGCTCTTGTGTCCGAGGTTGTGTGACCAGTCTGATTCTAACGGTCGACTCGAGCGGTCCAGCGACGTCCCGTCAAAAATGAGGGTTCTCGACACTGGTCACCCGCGCCCCGGCTGTAACATGGAGAGGGTGCGGGTCATCGCCCCTGTCAAGACGTCAAAAACAGGAGCCACACTAGAGGAGCGAGAGCGGTGAGAGTCTGCACATTCCACTCTCGGGTCTCCGGCGTGTGTCCTTCCACAGTCGGTTACGGAGGCCGCGGGACCCACTGTTGCCCCACCATTGCGCTCCCTCCCGGGGCGTCCCCTCGATACCTCCCGAACATCCCTCCGCTCACATTCGATATCCAATCCACCACACACGCAGACTCGTGACGGATGCGCTTCAATCCGACGGGGTGGATCTCGGGGAATGGTCGTCACCGCGCGCAGGGGCAGGGGCTGGGTCCAGCACGAACAGCCCGATGGGTTCCCTCACCGACGACGGCCTGGGTGAAACCCCGCGGGCATCCGAGGACCGCGCTGGCCCGATACTACCGTCAACCAGTGCCACGGACGTGGACGACGAGGGTACTTTGACCGTCCCGTTGGCGGGGATAAACGACGACGGGTACTTCGGCGACGCGTCCGGTCAATGGTACAACCTGGAGCCAAACGCCGAGATAACCCTCCACGGCCGAGCGGACGTGGACCCGTGGGAGGAGGTGAAGGAGTTCGCGCGGCGGCACGGCGTGTCGCTCGCGTGGGGTATCGTCACGGCGGTCGTGGCCGTCTCCGCGCTGATATGGTGGAGCGAGAGCGTGGCGTCCGCGGGGGAGAGAGCCGCGGAGGAGGCGGCCGGTGACGACGGGGGACCCACCGGGCGTAGGCTCCTGGCTGGGGCGCTGGGAGAGGCGGCATCGGGGGTGGTGGCGCCGGGGCTACGTACGGCGCGCAAGCTCCTCGTACCCAGACGTTGAGCGACCCCGACCATAGGGTTGAGTAGTAAGTAGCGGGCGTTGAGAGCGAGTCGAAAATGACTTTTTCGTTTACACGATGCCTACGGGTCTCTAATACTACGCGGTTCCTCCCTCTGGCGCGGGCGGGGGAGCCGCCGCGGGTGACGCCACGGGGGATGGCGCCACACCTAGATCGCCCGTCACGCTACCCCCAGACGGCGTCGCCACCCTCGAACCCTGCTGCGACCCCCGCTGCGACCCCGTCGCCGCGACCTCCCCCCCTTTGGCCAGCGGGCTCGACTTCCCCGGGCTCGGCCCCGTGTCCCTGCCCCCCAGGTTCTCCTTGAGCTGGATGGCGCGGTCCGCGAACTTCACGAACTCGCCGCTGTTCCTCCTGAACTTCGTGGGTGTCGTCCCGGGCGCGGGCGGGTAGTACGCCAGCTTCTCCTGCGAGTACGACATCGTCGGGGTGGAATCGTGCTCGGGGGCCACCTGCTTCCACGACGCGTTGAGGCGCTCCCTGGCCATCGTGCGCCTCAGATCGTCCATCTCGGACGTGTTCTGGAGCGACATGGCCGACGGTGTGTTTGGGACGGTGAGAGCGATCGACTGTCGTCCGTGCGACTGGCGTGTGGCCAAATCCAGAAATAAGCGCGAGTGTTTGGCGCCAGCCACAGGAGGCGCTGCGAGCTGTTGGCGACTCTGTGTCGAGGTTGCCGAGGCGGGGTCAGCAGTCGCGTTCAACACAATCTCGAGGCTATTTCTGAATTTTTCTTTAGACTGATCCACCATTCAGACGACGTTCCGAATCCTGACAGCAAATATCTTCTCAGCTTCTGATCTGCCCCCTTCCTGCCTTCCATCCTCTCGAGAGGGAAGTGTTGACCGTCCTTCCAACCAGCGTGAGACACAGACGAGGGCGCGAAGCACGCCGAACGGACCTCTCCGATCGGTTCACCTCTTCCGTACACGGCACGGTCGCGGTCCCCCTCGAGCCAGGTTCCATCCTCGCCGGCGCGAAAGAGTGGCGCCGGAACAATTTTACGACCGACTGGATCCGACCTTTCGTCGCGACCTTTCGTCGCGGGGGCAATTCTCCGTGAGCGAGCGAACGCGCGTGAGTCAGCGACGACCATGGCGCTTTTCGATTCCACGAGGACCCTGGGTGTCCCCGGGGGTTCCTTCCACGGCGACGCCTCCATGAGCGCGAGCATGTACGGTCGCGGGGGATCGACCTGCGGGGTTGACCGCAACGCGCTCGACGAGATCTCCTCGGACATCTCCTCCGCGAACATCGCGACGTGCACCGGGCGGATCGCGCAGTATCAGGTGCGTTCGCGGCTCAGATCCCGGATAGACTCCCCCGAGACCCCGTCGGCACCCTCCGCGTACGTGTCGGGCATGTCCAGGTCCATCACGGGCGCGTCGCGACTTCCCGCCTCGTGTCGATTTCTTGCGTTGCGTTGACCGAGCGCTGACCAAAATTTTACCCCCTCCTCTCCCTCCATCCGCAGCTGCAAACGGTGATCGGCAACGGCAAGTTCAGCACGGTCTGGAAAGGACTATACATGCCCACGGGTACGGTGACGGCGGTGAAGAAGGTTCAGATTTACGAAATCATGGACAACAAACAGCGCGCCGACTGCGTGAACGAGGTGCGGCTGCTGCAGTCGTTTAACCACCCGAACATCATCAAGTACACGGACTCGTTCATCGAGAACAACGAGCTGGTCATCACCCTCGAGTTCTGCGACTGCGGTGACCTCGGGGGTCTGATCAAGGACCGGCTCGCGGCTGGAGCGTTCCTGGCGGAGGGGCACATATGGAGCATCTTCACGCAGCTGTGCACGGCGGTTTCCCACATGCACAAAAACCGCGTGATGCACCGCGACATCAAGCCCGGGAACGTGTTCCTCAGCGCGTCCGGCGTGGTGAAGCTCGGGGACCTGGGTTTAAGTCGGTACCTCAGCAGCCAGACGGCGCAGGCGAAGTCCATGGTGGGCACGCCGTACTACATGTCCCCCGAGTGCATCCGCGGTCAGCCGTACGAGTGGAGCAGCGACATCTGGAGCCTCGGGTGCCTCCTGTACGAGCTCGCCGCGCTCAGGAACCCGTTCAACAAGCCGGGATTGAACTACTACACCTTAGGTAAGCTCATCACCGCGTGTGAGTACGACCCGCTGCCNGATCACTGCTCGCAGGAGCTGAAGCAGCTCGTCGCGGCGATGNTCCAGAGGGACGCCACCAAGCGGCCGGGGTTGGCGGAGATCTGCGTGTACGCCGACCAGTGCCGGGCGAAGTTTCGCGACGTGTGCTGAGCCCTCGGGGCGAGTACGATATTACGTGTATGACCATATTAGAACCCTAGTCACCCATCGTGTTAACACAAATCAGAGTTGACGTCGTCGCGTCCCCGACTCGTAAAACGCTGACCAAATAAGAGTTATGCTGAAGCAGAATTACCTCAGATCGAGAGGCGCGCAGTCATGCGGGCACCGCGCGATAGACACAGGGACCGCACGGACAGGGTTTGCGTCGCGATATTCTTAGGCGTGATCGTGGGTGCGCTCGCGGCGACCTATCAACAGCGTTCGTGGGCGAGTGCCGGGCGCGATGCCGTGCCGACGCTTTCAATCGGGGAGTCGGGCGGATGCGCCGGGGGGACGGGTGCGCTGACGGGTGCGCTGACGGACCCTGGGGGCGCGCTAGCGCTCACCCCCGAGACGTCGATGCCCACGGATGTCATCGTCGATCCAAAACTACGCGAGCTGATACTCAAGACGCGGAGCAAGGACAGAGGGGAGGTGATGCTCGGCCTGGCGAATGGGGTGATGATCTGCGAGAACAAGAAGATTTGCTGGTGGGAGGGCGGGAACATCCTCGAGTCCTTCCTCGACGTCACGTGGCGCAGGCTCGGGGTACGGAACCTCATCCTCGCGGTGCTGGACGACGAGACCGAGGCGTACATGGCTAAGCACTGGCCGGACGTACACACGTTCAGGTCCGACCTGAAGATCCCCGACGCGCAGGAAGGGACGCACCCGGCTAATAAGGTCTCGACGCTCAAGTACGACCTGCTGCGACAGTTCATGGCGACGGGCACGGGGGTGCTGATCACGGACCTGGACCTGGTGTACGTGTCCAACCCGTTCGATCACCTGCACAGGGATGCCGACATCGAGGGGCAGACGGACGGGTTCACCAGGCAGTGGGCGCACGGGCAGTTTGGGGGGATAAACGACAAGACGATGGGCTGGGGCGGAGGGGGGCTCTACGCTCAGGTGTTCACCATCAACGTCGGGTGCATGTACGTTCGTCCCACCGCGAGGAGCGCGATGCTCATGGGGCGCGTGGCGCACCGCATGGCCACGGAGCAGGGTTGGGACCAGCAGGTGTTCAACGAGGAGTGCATGTTCCCCGCGCACGGCGAGCAAACGACGGGGTTGGTCTCCATTCGTATCCTCGACTATCTCAAGTTTGCCAACTCGAAGACCTTCTTTCGGAGCGAGCGCGGTCGGTTCATCCCGGGCGATAAGACGGCGAAGAGCGACACGCCCGTCATGATNCACATGAANTATCACCCGGACAAGCACAAACGCATGCTCTGCCTCATCGCTCGATATCACGAGGGGAAACTNAACGCGTGTGATGAATTCCCGGGAGGTTCNGAGCCAGGCACTTAGCTCTATTGGATTACACTTGATTCATTCATCGCCCTCGNGCAGAGTACAGCTCCCTATACGANTCTAGTCCTCCCTCGACGTCGCTCACCTCGCTATCGCTCGCCATCTCCGATTCTGAATCGGACACGATGTCGCTGGCGCCGGATCTGCCTCGAGAAGAACCCCGCCTCGCCAATTTCACTTGTACCTCCTGCTGTACCTGCGCGAGCGCCCTCAGCTGCTCGGGCTGGAGAGTCTCCCTGGGCGTCTTACCCTCCGCGTTTCTCACCGTCGGGTCCGCACCCTTGCTGACCAGGTACTCGCCGAGCTCGAAATACCCGTACGAGTAGCAGTAGTGCAGCGCCGAGTTGCCCATGTTATTGAACGCGCTCAGCGGAACCCCCGCCTTGACGCACATCTTCGATATCCTCTTGCGATTGTTCTGCGCGGCGACGATCAACGGCGTGTTACCGAATCGGTCTCTCACGTCGGGGTCAATCCCCGCGCCGCCGCCATCTCCTGACAGCATCGCCGACGCCTCGTTCACCCTGCCGTGCCTGATTTTCTGGAAGATGGGGTGCTCCCCGTGTTTTCGCGCCGACGACACGGACGCGTCGGTGAGTCCACCGTCCGACTCTGATCCCGACGTCACGTATCCACCCCGTCCCCGAGACACCATCGGTGTAGACGCCGTGGGTTCGCGAGGCGCCGCGGCTGGCGCGAACCTCGGCGTGGACGGTTCCTGCCGGGCGGGCGGGTCGTTGAAACCGCCGCCCCGGGCCGTGGTGACCCGCCGCGACAAGGCATCCTCCTCGCGACCCCACGCCTGCTTGTCCATCTGAGCCTCCTGGAGCTCCTTGGCGAGGTCCCTCACGCGCGATTCGCTCCTGTCCCTCGCGCGGCGCAGCGCGTTGAGCTGGTCGACCATGGCGCGTTCCTTGTCCAGGGACTGCTTGGCGCTCTTCTTGAGCCGGGACACCTCGTGACGCATCGATCCATCCCCGGTTGCTCCCACCGCCGCGCCCTCGCCGCCGCCCATCGTGCGCGCGGATATGTCACCGCGCGATGACACGCGCGGGGCGTCCTCCTCCACGTCGGATGCCACGGCGCTGAGGTCGAGTCGGCCGATGCCGGCGCGGGCGCTCGGCTCCCTCGCGGGCGGGTCGACCCTTCGGGGAATTTCCAACCGAGGGGGCGGTTCCTCCTCCCGCTCTTCCCTCACCTCTATCCTCGTCCGCTCCCTCGGCCGTTCCTCGGGACGACGTTCCAGCACGCCCGCCG
>JGI24539J26755_10000595_pt1 | contig 17052 bp, 19 predicted proteins | sample NorSeaMetagenome_2_FD_26755 | JGI IMG/M metagenome (IMG submission 26755) | reverse complement strand
TGGGTGTTGATAATCATACTCTGCGTCATTGAAAGCCCAACACGCGGACACGGTGGCAAAAAGCAGAAGTTTTTGCCAATTCATAGTGCAAGTTTGTTTTACATACTCAATTGGGTGTGAAAAATTATTTTATGAGTTTAGCATTTATGTAATTCTTTTTTTTTTAATATTTAAAACACAACAATTGCATGACAGTCAAAAATTCATATATTGTGCATGCGTACGAATGTTTTAATTTCAACCATTTTTTGAACTATTAAAGCCAAAGAACTATTAAAGCTACTCTTTGGAATTATGGAAGCACATAATAAACAGAGTCCATACGATGTCAATTTATCTCAAACACGTCCAACGCCGGCAGAAACGAATTATGTACCAGCAAATCATTTTTATAACAGATCAGAAAATTCTAAGTTTACACTTCAAGACATCTACGGCGAAAAGTTTACATTTAAATATTCACCAATCACGAAAAAAATAACTATTTTAACAAATGGGCTCACTCCTGATATGAAGATAGAATTTGGGGTTGTGGCACGTGTAAACCCACAGGAACTCAAATGGTGCGCCAAAACCAAAAAAAATGGCAAAGTTTATTTGTCTCTCAAATGGGACGACCATTCAAATTTTTTTCCTAAATTCAGAGAGGCAGATAATGGTCAGCAGATAGATCAATATAAACTTTTTTTTGGTTTAGCAACGCGTAAAAGAGAATTTTATTTACCTAAAAGTGAGGAACCACCTCACTGGGCTATGATGCGACATCTCGAATTATAAAATTTCTTTTCAAATAAATCAAGCCTGATATTTCTACATTCTTCATTTTATTTGCAAATTGATATCAAAAATTATTTCTATGTCAACATCCACGCGCCCGCATGTTCCTGCGTGCGTTCCGGTGCACGCACCTGCGGGTGCGGGTTGAACGGTTTAAATTTTATTGATGGTTTCGCCCACCATTTAATAAAACTCATTGCATACTGCTTCTGCCTATCCTCGTTGCCCAATGCTTCCGTAGAAAGAAGCTCCCATGTGTAATCATTTCGTGGTTCGTTAAACATTTTCCAAAAAGTGATCTTCATGATCATGATTGCCCAATCAGGAAGTGGCCCATTCTGCATGTCACCAAACACATGGTTGCCCGAATTTTGCTGGTCCCATAGCCGGTTGTACAAATCCATAGGCACTTGATTAGCGTATCTATTAAAAAGTGCAACTATATATTCATTAGCATTTACATCAGCATTTACATCAGCATTTACATTAGCAGTGTTTATATTCATTAACATGTCAACTGTGTACAGATTTGAAGCCATCAATGCTTTGTTTTTTAGTTTTATACAAAAAAGAATAAAAATTATGTGCAATTTTTATTAAATACAAAAAAAAAACGGAAACAATGCCAAACAATCGTTTTATTGGGCTTCTATCTTCGCGATATCACGCCAAAATATAATATCTTCGTTTTTATTTTTCATCTGATCAACTATTGTGTTCACTTCAGCACATTTTTTTTTCAATGATTCTCTGAGTTTTAGAATATCTGTCCATTCCTCTTGCATATTGTTAATTGCCAAAGAGTAATCTTGAACACTGGAGGGTGGTTCTGGCTCAGGAACATGCTCAGGCATTTTTGCTTCATAATTTGTGAATNATTTGTNNTCTGCAGGCCTGTTCGTCTTAATAGCGCATGTCTTTAAAAACTGTTCAAACTCTTGTTTTTGATTTTTGTGTGCATGCGGGCTAAATTGTTTAGGAAGCAAGTATGGCACTATTATCTCTGAAGCTTGTTTATCTAGATCTCTATGACATATGTAAATTTTCTTTTCTTCCTCATTAAAGAAAACATCAATATCGTGGCATGCTACTTGCATTTTTTTTCCCGAAGAATATGCTTTATCCTCGCGTTCTATCAAAAATGCGTAATTCGTCGTGTTTGCAACACCCCATTTAATGCTACACTTATTCGATCGTAGGACATTAGGTTCATCAATTGTCAATTCAATTTGATGTTTTTTATCAGGTGATGTTTGAAACGACTCAAACCGATTCAAAAAATTCAAATGTGACCATTCTTTGCTCACTTCTGTGTTCATATTTACAAAATATTGCGACATGATGCATATATTTCTTTAATACAAACAATACAATAAATAGTATCACACAAATTCTTGAGAACAACGCAAACAATGCCAAACAAACTTGGATTAGAATATTTAATATTTATTCGAATAAATTTTCAATAATGTATGGATTCTTTGAATCTTGTGTTAATACACGTTTTTGTGCAGGTTCTTCTGTCTTCAACCAATCCAACAAATCTTCTTTTTCACATGTTATTAAATTACCGGGACTGGGCAAATCATCATAAGACTCAAAACAAGCTACTTTCTGTAAAATGTCTTCGATATCTTTTACCAGATCCGGTATAGCATTATTGTCCAGTAAATTTTGATAATTTTGAGCATCATTATGCGACTTGAGTTTTTTCACTTTTTTCCACATTTCTTGTGCATGTTTCCAATTTTTAAACTTTATACTCAAATAACAAGCCACAACAGTGTTTTTTAATGTTTCTCTCCAATCGGGCATAAGAAAACATGCTGTTAAATAGTAGAAAATAGAACTCAAATGAGCAAAACATCAACTCAAATATTCGTATAACACGACTGAAAAAAAACCAATTGGAATCTATTTACAGACAAAATGCTTTATCTTTTAGTTTTATACAGAACAACGCAAACAATGCCAAACAATCTTTTTATTAAACTTAAAAAAAAAATAAAAATTACAATAAAGCAATTTAAAAACACTTCCATCACAACATGTACATTTGCAATGCGTACCAACTACTGCCTAGCAACTCGACTGAATATGCGTACAGGTACAGAGAATTAGGCAGAGCTTTAGTTCTGTCTTACGACGGACTAAGTGCATTCAATGTTTACAATGACATCGCAATAGAGCTTGTAAAAGCACTCGACACAAAATTGCAACATGTTTTCGCAAACAGTCATGCCATGCAAAACGAATTCAGCATGTCATATGAAATTGCACAACAGCTGACGAAGTGGCAAAACAATCAAAATCTCAAAGAGTTACTCGTAAATCAAAAATCAACTTCATGGAACCCAGATAACGGCTTGATGTTCAAAATAGAAAAAATCAATTCTTCTTGTCCCACGAACAAAGTTTGGGATTGGGATTTTGGCAAGCTCGCCGAAGTGTACGCAAAAAAATCGAAAGACAGAGATTAAACTCGAGCATGATTTCAGAGATATCACATTTTAAAAAAACTTGATTTATGTCATCACGTATAAAGACCTATGCATATTAAAGACATGCTTTGCCATGTGGACAGTAGAACAATATCTTGAGAAAACATTATTCCCATCACCAGCGGTGCCAGATGCAATGTATTCCACATCCACTTTTCAGTTTTTCATGCGAGTTTTGACAGAAATGTATGAAGCACAGCAAACGGTTAAAAATTTTGATAAATTGTCTAAAGCAGATGGATTTAATGCATTTGATGAAAAAAACTTGGAAAAATTGACAGAAGTGCATGTAAAAGTTAATGAATTAAAAGTCGATATGCGGGAATTTATTGACAGTTGTAAAGATACTGTATTTAGATTGCAAATTGCAGCCCGTGGACAACAAGACACAAGTGAACTAGAACGGAGAGCACTGTTTTGCGATTTTTTGTTTATGCGCATGTTTTATACATTTGAAAGCGTGCACGGTGTTGGTCCCAAAGATGAACGCGGTAGGAAGAAGAATTTAGATGATAAAGAACACCAAGACACGTCAAAAACAGGCAGAACTGGCAACGAGGCGCAGGACAAGCCATCCGACGAGGGCGGAGAAGAGGCTGACAATTTGCTAACATTATTTAAAAGTTTAAAAGTTGATGAAGAACAGAAAGACACGCCACCAACAGTCCATGACATATACACAATGGTAACACGTCACACTTTTCAGCCAGGAATGTCAGGAGAAGAGGCTGACGATTTGCTAACATTATTTAACAGTTTGAAAATAGCATTCAAAGCAATTACTCAGCAAAGAGATTCAATAGAATTGCCATCAGGTAATCCATACATTGTCAAATTTGTTTAATTTTTGGCATGTGCGGGAAGTGTAAAAGATTAAGACATTTTGTAATAAAACGTGAAAATAATTACAAACGACGCTCAGAATTTAAATCATGTTTTATTACATCAAAATCAAACTTGCGCACATTTATTTTAGCCTCTGTCCTGTTGCGCCGCTTGTGCATCTCTCTTGTCACTGGGCTGCAAGCGGTGGCGATTTTTTCGCAGAGTTTCTTTGTTAAATTGAAACTCGGTGCTAAGCATAGAATCTGTGGGTTTTGTAGGTGCGCCTCCTGCACGTTTTCCGTCCTGCTTGTGTTGCCGCTTTGGGCGTACACCAATTTGGCGTAACGTTTCATACACCAACCACCCAGGCCGCTTTAATTGTCGCTGTCTTTTCGTTGACCAAATGTTGTCCGAGGCTTTGGCTCTGTCGCGTTCAAGCATTTCGATAATCTCATCATAACCCTCTGGCTGCTTCACTTGAAGTATCTGAAAATGCAGCACACAATTGTTGTTTGGATCTTCCTCGTCCATAATTTTTTTGAAGTTGTCACCGTTGAACAACCGATCCAGTTCAAATAGCCTCTTCGCTCTAATTTCCGATACATCTTTAATGCCAACAGTTCGTTCGATGTGCTCTTTGAACCTTGGATCGTAAGCGTGCAAAGTGTCACCAACTGTGTCGACTGTTTCGTCAAGCGGTAGTTGCTGCATCTCGATGTCTCCCATCCGTTCTTCTCTACACTGCTCTCTTGCTTTATACAAATATACACAAAAGTGTCTTTTCACAAAGTTGCAAAAAAAAGTGTCTTTTCACAAAGTTGAAAAAAAAAGTGGAAATTACAATGGAAATTAAAATTTGGCAAGAATAATCGAGCTGCCGAACCTCAGCAAATCAATTAAGCTCCCGGCGCAACAATCCCAACCGTTGCAATTTTCTTTATTTTTTACAGCTCGTAGAAAAAAAGTAAAAACTTCCTATATGGTTATAACATACTCGTGTTGCTTTATCATGACCAAAAAACAATTGTCTCATAAAATTACCCAATTGCGTGAGCCTATGACAATGAACGAATGGCTCAAACAAATTGATTTATTTAAATATTGTGCGGCCATCAAAGATTATGGATTTCATGATTTAGCCGACTTCCAGATTGCGACTGAAGCAGATATTGAAGCAATGATAAACAACCCGGATGTAAATATGAAAAAGCTTCATCGACTTTATTTCATACAAAATTGGAAAGAAAAATTTGGCAAGCTTGATATAGGTGATACCTGGGACGAAGATATGAGTGATGATGATATTTTTGACAAAGACCAGCACACGGATTGCATCAAAAATTTGTATCAAGATTTGCAAAGTTCCCAGAGAGTTCGCATGGGAGTTTGTGGAGATGGAAAGCCATTTGTTTCGGCATATGATTTTCTCAATTTTGTGGCTGGCAAAAACCAGTTTAATGAGTATGGTGGGAGAACTTGGAAAGTTCTCATGGTACATACCAAATATTCTCAAGAACTTGAGATGTTGACAACTTCGCAAACAATTAGGTCAAGAGACATACCATGTGTCAAAATCACGGGTATTTTTTGATCTGTTTTTTACATATTTTTATGCAATTTATTTTCATAAAATCACATATATCGAGATTTTTTCACACACAAAAAACTGCGAAAAAAACTCTGTTTTTGACACATTTTTCACACCCAGGTGTGTTGACACTTTTATCGATTTTGGGTGGAAACAAAAACAAAGTTTGTCACAATTACCGCCAGTGGGCAACAGGCAAGTGAAGCGATTTTAACTATATATGTCTTGTGTTTGATTCACACCATATTCTAACACCAAAACAAACACAGATTTGAGCACGCGTTTTGTCGCCGGCGACCGGTCTTTCATCGCTTCAATTGAGAAAAACTTTGATTATGATGATATTGTTGAAAATTTGGCATCGCCGAATTCCTCTGATGAGTATTCGTCGGATAGTGAAGATGAAGCGAAATTTCTTGCCGATGCATCGCCGAATTCCTCTGTTGAGTCTGAGTCAGATAGTGAATATGAATTGAAATTTCTTGCCGATGCATCGCCGAATATATTTACCAATGACCAGCACACCATTGTACCCAACATCAAAACAAATTCTATGCAATCCATCTCGGCCAGCAATGCAATCGACCCGCTTTCCAAGTTGTATCAAGATTTGCAAAGTTCCAAGCAAGTTCGCATGGGGATTGGTGAAGATGGAAAGCCATTTGTCTCTGTGTTTGATTTTATCAATTTTGTGTCTGGCAAGTCTTTGAAAGATTCCTATGGTCAAAAGACATATGATCGGTATACTTCAGTTGGCTCAAAATATTTCGATGAACTTGCAAAGTTAACATTCATGCACAAATTTACTAATAGAGAAACACCCTGCCTCAATATCACAGGTATTTTTTTCTTCCATATTTTTGACACATTTTCACACATGTATTTTTGGTCAGATTTTTCTCGATAATTGAACAAAACATGTTACAGACACTTTGTCTGAAACGATTTTCACATGATATATTCACATATATCGAGATTTTTGACACATTTTTTACATTCAGGTGTCTTGACAATTTTATCGATTTTGGGTGGCAAAGTTTGTCAGAAGTACCGCCAGTGGGCAACAGGCAAGTGAAACGATTTTTGAATATATGTTTTGTGTTTGATTATATGACGCGAATTAACATTACTCACATCATATTCTGACACCAAAACAAACACAGATTTAAGCACGCGTTTTGTCGCCGGCGACAGGTCTTTGATCGCTCAAATTGAAAACAACTTTGATTCAAATGCTCCCGTGCAACAAGTCTGTCGCAATCAACTCAACATTCACAAAACTTCGACAGGCAAGCGTTCACTTGAAGATTTTAATGATGAAGAACGGAGTTTGAAATTGCTCAAACTGCAATCAGACATCGATGACAAGAATGCAGCGACAGAAAAGAAGAAAGCAGCGGCCAAAGCAATTGACCGCAAATCTGAAGCAGAGGCAAAATCAATCGACCGCAAATCTGAAGCAGAAGCCAGAGCCATCGACCGCAAATCAGAGACAGAGGCCCAAGCAAAGCTGCAAGACATCAAAAACAAGCAGATTGAAACAGAAGCAAAAGCTAAAGCAATGTTAATGAAAGCGGAAGCCGATGCCGAGAAAACGCGAACGCAGGCCAAAACGTCATATGCCGAGGAGCTTAGAAAGTTTCTACATTCTATTCAAGTACTTGAACACAGAGCAACTGAAAATTGTGCGCAGCAAGAACTTTTCAAACAAACCATGGCGCAAGCGTATAGGAAGTTGTCCGAGTTTTTTACACAACATGAAGCGAATAATGTACAATCATCTGAAACAACAGACGCTGAGTAATTTTGATTTTTTTGTATTTGATTTTATTCAGGAAAGCTCTCAAACATTTCTCAGTTACACACAGCTGAAACATAAATTACATTAAATATAGTAAATATAAAAGATTCATTCATCTTGGTCCAATTTCTTCAATTTTTCCATTTTATCTCGAAGCGTCTTCGTGCGAGCAAAAGTTGGAGGCGTTTCACATAGTTTTGTATACATCATATACATTATATGCATTAAATACTTCAAATTTACGAGCTTGGCTTCTCTTCGTCCTGCTTCCTGAATAAATCCATAATCTCACGAACNNGCTTCGAACGAACATATTCTTCGGGCTTCGCATGCACACACGCCATGATAAAATATTCGTGCTCTTTTTGATCCCNTTTCGCTTGTAGCTCCATTTTGTCAACAAAATCTGCTTCAGGAAGCCAACATTTGAGATCTTCGGGAAACACATCTTGTTTGGCTTTCATAAAGCGAATAGTACATGTTTCCTCATGATACAACGGGCGAGAGTTCGTATTAAAAGTTGTCCGGAATGTTTGATTGACATTTCGCAATTGGTTAAATCCAGTCTTAGCAGAGTTTTGAGCAAGTCTTTTCAACTTGTATTTCAATGTGAAGTAATCAAAATCTTGCTCCAAATGTTTAATTTCAAACATTACAAGTTTGTGGTCAGGCAAATTATTGCCTCCTCCATGCAAGCTCGCATCGTTTTGGGATACCACCACATATTTCCCGTTTTTGTCGTTATTGTTCAGTGGTTTTAACTCAATTGTATATTCATGTGCCACAAATTTTAACCGCAACACCAGCAATTTTTTTTTTTGAATATTACTGTGAAGAGCTATTGACATCCCTGTTAAAAACTTTTCGTTGTACTTTTCAAATTCAAGCGGCGGTTTGTTTCTGATAAAATCCAACGCTATCGTTTTCTCTTTTTCGAGTTTTTCTAAATACTTAGGATCTTGCTTTTTTGATTGTTCTTTCTCATGTTCTTTATCCCATGCGAGCTGCATGCGGCGGTCTTGCCAATCATCAAAATTGAACCAGGCCAATTTTTGACCCACTTCTGTTAGTGAATATTTTTTTGTTTTATTTGCCAAGCCCCAAAGCCATTTTTGCCATGATTCGTGACCCAGCAGCAAAAAATTCTTAATTTCTTTAACAGTTACTTCGCCTGCATTCAAGCCCTCTTTGTCGTATTCAAAGAGTACATTGTCTATTTCCGGGTTTAATGAAGTTATCTCTATAACAGTTTCATTCGTAAATGGCAACTTTGCTAAACTTTCCTCTGTGAAATCAGGGCCTATAAGAGGTGTATCAAAATCGAAATTATCATCTTTTGCATCGTTCGAGTACACATTGTTGGCATTCACATCAATAGAATCTGCGACATTATGATTTTTAGAATCGATATCTTTTGAAATAGAATTAACAGTATCCTCGGTTTCATTATCGGAATCATTATCGGAATCATTATCGGAATCATTATCGGAATTATTATCGGAATCATTATCAGAATCAGAATCTGCGGCATTACCATTCTTTTTCTTTACATCATTGATACCATTCACATCATCATTCTGCATTGTCTTCATTTTTTTTGTTTCAATTTGCTGATTAGTCGAAGATTGTCCAGCTTCTTCAAAAGTACGTTTGTCACCACAATTGATCTTGTTAAATTTTACTTTCCAGTGTTGTATGAAATGATTTTGATGAGCCCATTTCATGTTTAGATCCGGGTTCTTCACCATTTCTTCAATATTTGCTTCAGTCATACACTGCAAGATAGATAATTTGTCTCCTCCACAATCTTTGATGCCTGCACAGTATTCAAGTAAATCAATGCTTTCGAGCCACGAATCAACTGTCTCCGTTACGGGCAAATTGCTTTGCTGCCTGCTTCCACCATTGTCCACCACATGCTCATTTTTTTTCTTGGTCAAATTGTTCTGCTTGACTGAATTCAATTTTTTGGTATCAATTTGCTGATTAGTCGAAGATTGTGCAGCTTGTTCAAAAGTACGTTTGTTACCAGAATTCAACTTGCCAAATCTCTCTTTCCACTCTCGCATGAACAAACGTCGATGCATCTTGTTGTTCATATTTACATCCGGGTCGGTTATCATTTCTTCAATATCTTCTTCTTTCTGATACTGAAATTCAGCTAAATCAGTAAATCCATAAGCTTTGATGCCTGCACAATACTGAAGTAAATTAATAATCTTGAGCCATGAATCAATTGTCTCTGCAACAGGCAACTTGATCTGCTGGTTGCTTCCACCATTGTCCACCACATTATCATTTTTTTTCTCCACAATAATTTCCTGTTTTTTTTCTACTAACTTTTCCTGCTTGTCTAATTCAACCCATTCGAATGCATACTGTTTTTTTGTAATGATTCCCAAATGACGACACAAGTCCAATCGATCTTTTTTGTCAAACTTAGTTACTCTTTTTTTTTGTTCATCTGTCATCAAATCATCATACAGTCGCTTCTTCAAATCATCACTTCGATGATCTAATTTAATCGAATGTGTAATTCCATTGACTTCATTTAGCATGTAAAGCCAAAATCTATATTGCAAAAGTTTTTCCTCATTAAGTTTTTTTTCGCTTAGTTGGGTAAAACTCTCAACTACGTAATCTCGCAAATTTTCATTTAGCGGGCATTTGCAATCTTTGAAAAGCTTTCCACATGTCGGATGCCAGCCAGGTGTTGGCAGTCCCAATTCACTTTTTACCTCATAACATAACCCACACTGATATTCTTGTTTGTTATGCTCACAAATACTTGCCGGCATTTTTACCCAATCAAATATTCTTATTTACAATTACTCACATTCTTTTTTTTTTTAGGTGTTTCCATCCTGTTCTCTTCGTCGTCATTGACTTTTCTTTCGATAATTGAAACATTTATTTTTTCTGGACAAACCAAAAAAATTTAATTTGTATTTTTTGACAAAATACATTTTCCAATAACCAAGCAAAATTTGATTTTTCGAATCCATTTTCTCAATATATGTTGAAATTTTCACATACAACTTTGCGAAAAAATCTCGACCAGACCCACTCCCATCGTGATTTTCAGGTCCTACCATCCCTCACCTCTCCCAAATCCGCATGTGTACACTTGCATTTTCTTTTTTTTCAAAACACTTTTACTTATACTTATACTTATACTTATACTTATATAATATATATATATATATATATATATAATAATAATAATAATAAGAGTAAGTAAAGTAAGTAAAAAAAAATAGGTGGAAAAAATGGTTATACGTACTCACGGAGATGCGTGGGGTACCAGTAAGGAAAGTAAGGGTAAGAGTAAGATAAGTAGTAAGTAAAATTGTTTTGAAAAAAAAGAAAATGCAAGTGTACACATGCGGATTTGGGAGAGGTGAGGGATGGTAGGACCTGAAAATCGCGATGGGAGTGGGTCTGGTCGAGATTTTTTTGACACATTTTGTTGTTAAGATGCGAAATTCGCGATGGGAGTCGGTCTGGTCGAGATTTTTTGGACACAAGATTTTTTTTTTAAATTTAGAAGATGCAAAATTCGCGATGGGAGTGGATTTGGTCGCATGTTTTTTGCAAAGTCATGTGTGAAAATTTTGATATATTTTAAAAAAAAAATGGTTTGAAAGTTAAATTTTGCTTCGTTATTGGTAACATGCAATTTGTCAAAAAATACGAATTTAATTTTCTGTGTTGTTTGAGAAAAAATAAATGTGATTTTATTGCACACAATACATGCAAAATCTCAAGATACAGATTTGAAACCATGAATTTATTGCAAATTGAATTTTTGTCCAAAAAAAAAATCGACCTAAACCATGTGAAAAATTGATGATTTTTTAAGCAAAATGTGCATTATTTTTTGTTTAAACATCTTTTTTTGGGCTTGAATGGGGACGGGGTCTGTACAGAACACGTTCTACCAACCACAACTTACATAAAAAAAACAATTATGAAAAAAATATGAAGATTGAAGCGTAAAAAATACAAAAGAACAAAAAAAAACAATGCAAAATTTGAAGTTGAGTTGCAAAGAGAAGAAGCAACAATTTTTTGCGGATTATGTGCGGTCATCACTGCCATATGAAATTTTACATGAATTAAGCATTGTACATGCTATTGAACGACACAAAGACGAATGGATCGAGAAAATGCACAAGTTTACCAAAATATCTACAAAATCGCGATTACACCCAACTAATATCAGTCGTATTTTGCAAACAAATTTACAACAAGTTCAAGCTGATGATGTGACTGGAAGCTGGCTCGTGTTTTTGGACATAATGGTTGGTGCGTTGAGAGGCAAACACGATGAATGGGAAAGTTTACATTTTCTTGTGCATTTAACGCAACTTGATTCAAATAATGATATGGCTGTCAAGTGTCTTGACATGGAACAACTGGAAATTTTGAGAAGATGGCAGTGCTTTAGGATTCGGTTGTTGATTGAAAATGCGACTAGCTGTTGTGATGATTGCCGGAGCTCTCTTGAACATCAGTTTGAAATTGATATCGAGGATGACGAATGCATTTGGAAATTGTACATGGACAGATTTGAGCGATCATCAATACTCTATTGGTCCATGGCTGAAAGATCAGTGCTACCAAAAAATATTCAAAAGCTGGAAGCTATGCAAATTTGTTTGGAGACTGTAGATGACGTGACAATGGGTCACAGCCGACTGAGGCAATGCTTTACGTGCGGTAGGGTCAGCAATGTCAAGCATTTTCTCAAGTGCTCACAATGTAAAAGTACCTATTTTTGTGGTGTACTATGTCAAAAACAGGGCCATAAAAATCATGTTGTGCAGGGGTTGTGTGCAAAAAACATGACTGAGCAAGATTTGATGATCACTTCAAATTTGCAAAAAGTGAAAAATATATTGTTTGCTGAAAGTATTTCACAAACATCTCGCAGTGGGTGCACAATGGATTTGGATTCTGAAATGATGGTATCGTTTTTGATTGACAATGAAGATGCAGATTTGCGAGAATGGATTGTGGACAAGCAAATACGCTCCAATAAGTGGTTGGTCACTCGTGGTGACAGATTTGGCTCGATTGATTACACTCCACTACCGCCATCGAGCTTTGCTTACATCAAGAGCAAATTTGATGTCAAAATTGATGAGACTGGAATCTCGGAGGAATCGATTTATTTGTATGTAGTGTTTAGTCAAAATGACAGCTTGATTTGTCGGGTGATAAAAAGCTCGTGTACGCTTGAAAAGAAGACGAGGAAAGCAATGAATAGTTTTGTAAGACGAAAATGGAATGAAGATGGGAGAGAATATACGAAAGTTTTGCAGTTATCTGCTGACATTGTTGATGTTTAGCACTGCAGTCATGATGGGGGTGGCTGGTGGAGATTTTTTGTGATTTAAAACAAATTGTAAAAAAATATGTTAAATTCATGAATTTATTGCAAATTAAAATTTCGAAAACCATGTGAAAAATTGCTGATTGAAAATGGGAAAAATAAGAAGTTAAACTCTGAAGCTCAGTCTCACTTCTCGTGCTTGGCGTGTACGTCCGCACAATCTGCAGGTCCACGCGATGCTGCACCAGCTTCTTGATCTGTTTCAGTTTTGACTCTTTTTTGATCCCGAGCATATTCTGCAGCTTCATGCGACGATGCACCAGCTGATTCTTCGGCTTTGATGTCGACGCCAGCTGATTCGTGACCATTGTTGAAATACTGCCGTTCCAATGCTGCTTTCTTTCTTAAAAGTTCGTGAATGTGACCCTGAAAAAACATATGTTTGTTCATAGGTGACCAATCATTATCGGGTTCTAACAGCCCCTGTTGAGCGTTTTGTAATTGATTTCGCAACGAAGAATTTTTTCTTTCACTCTCTTCCAGTTTGCGCTTATTCTTATTGTCTTGAACATCTCTTGCAGCTAATTCTTTCTGTCGCTCCGTTTCCTGCGCTGTCAACACTGCTTTAAACGATTCTTGTATCTTATCAAGCAACGGGCTGGACTGATCTGTTATCATCTGTTTCACAGCAAACAATTGGTCGCTGAATACAGTTTTGGTTAGAGCAGGTTGCGCGTCAAAAAATTGTTCATAAATATCATCAGCACGACACAATATACCAGCGTTCAGGTTGTGGAGTGTAAATATCAATGGTGGCTTATTGCTCGCTTCATCCAGCTTGAATGTGAAATGCGATTCTGTTTTGTCAATCACACGTAAAATGCCGCCATTGATCTTATAATATTTTGTTGGCGCCAGCATGTCATTCTTCAATTGCAGTGCACAAATCGATCTGATTCTAGATTGTGGGAAAATGTGTGTCATACCGATGGTGAGGCAACTTTTCAAGTTCGATGGCTCCACCATGACAAAATTTTTAGCTATCTGGTCCACCATCAAATAGATTGAGTCAATATTTCGGAAGTTTGGTGCCTGGCGGCTAAAGCATTTCAACGTCGCTCTTTTTCTCCCGTCTTGACCAGAATTGATCTCTAGAATCTCAAAAACATCTTTGTAAGTAAAGTAAATTTCTGACAGGTGTCCGTTGTGACGACCATCCGGTTGTGGTGTTAACATTGGAATTAAAAAACTGTCAGTGCCGCGGGGTTGCACGACAGCTCCAACGCGTAATTCGTCAGGTTCTGATTGCATTTTTTTCTGGCAATGAAGAGTGTTAAATATTGGCTTCCCGCAATTAGGACGTAAATATACGAAAAGCCATATATAAAAAAACTAAAAAAAAGAAAACCGCGATAAATAAATATTGGAAGAATTTTTGTTTTTCAATCTATTTTTTTTTCACCCATTAGCATTCTTTATTTAAGACATGTGTGGATAATGAGTCAATACATGATTGAAACTCAATATTTTACGGACTTAGAATGGGAGTGCGATATGTGCAAACAGCGGATAAAGATTAATGACAAATTTTGGAGCCCAAGAGATTTGACATCACCATCTACATTGGAGCCTGACACAGATTTCAGTGTATGTGATTTATGTTATCACAAACAGAAACAAAAAAGTATTCGTATTGCAGGTGCTCGAGGAGGATTGTACAAAACAATGTTTTTATTCAACATGCAACCTGCAAAAAAACCACTGCATGTGACTCACCCATCTGTTCTTGCACACTATTTGCCCCGAAATCAGGACAGAATTACAAAAGAGAATTTGCGGACACAAAGACCATCTTCGCAGGCAGAGATCGATGCGTATCATGAATCATTGAAAAATTTAGATTATTGTTGGGGGGCGTCTTGTGGGGAGTAGGGAATAAATATATATATATAGAAAAAAATCAGTTCTTTGTTTTTTTTGCTTTAAATATGTAAAAATTTATTTCAACAAAGTGCTATGAACAAATTTGTAATCGCATTTTTTAAAAAAATATAATTCAATTTTTTTTATTCTATTTGTTAAAAATATATATTTAAGTTTGATACATTTCAGTAAGAGCAAATGACAAGCGTACAACCAGTTACGAAAAAACCGTTTCAATTTACTTTTGATACATCAACCCATTCTTCCTGTGTGCCAGTGCATGGCATTTTGACAGTAAAAGAAAATCAGTTTGTACTTGAAGATCACCACGCCGATTCTACTGATTGTTGCAAACATCTAACTGTAAGAGTGGGCAGTGGTAGATTTGGCTGTTTGCTTGAATTCTGTGGTGAAGAGGTTGAATTCTGTGGTGAAGAGGCTCTGGACTTTGGCGCCGACATAGATAAGTTTTTGAACATTGTCAAAATTGTGGCTGATATTGAATTGGAGAGGATTGCAATTGAAAAGCAACATGACGAAGCCAATGCTTCGCAGCGAATCGAAAACAAGATTGAAGTTCCATTTTGTGAAAATTTGAAAGAGTTTCAATCCCAGTTTACAGTCGAATTTGTAGACTGCCATATGTATCGCAAAGGGTGTGAATCTGTTCCTGCGCGCAAGCGTCAACGTGCGGGAAGTTCTGTAAAAGAGAATCGTGTGGATAGTTGGCATTGCTCATGGAAGTTCACCCCAAAATGATTAAACAGGGTAAAAAGAAGCTGGCGTCAACAACGTCATTTTGAGTAGTTTTGATCTACTAGTTTGATCTACTAGTTTGATCTACTAGGACGAAGATGTAAGAATTTATTTCATCAAAGTGCTAATAAAAATTAAAAATTATTTAATTTTATTTCGGTTTTATTTCAGTTTAATTTCAATTTGATTGTGCAACTAAATACGGCGAACTTGACAGCAACTTTGTAGAACATTGAAATTCGTTACGGGGCGATCAGTTTGCGATGCACAGTTGCAAATCAAAAATGCACTTTTGCTATATAAGTTTTCAATTTTACAGTAGTGTGATGCCCAAAAACATTAAGTTAATTGCAACACAAAAAAGTAGTAGCGTGATGCCCAAAAACAGCAGGTTAATTGCAACACGAAAACGTAGTAGCGTGATGCCCAAAAACAGCAGGTTAATTGGTACTCGGAAAATACACTTCACCATCATTTTGGACGCAATACATACTTTGTGTTGGTCGCAAGACTTTGAGCTGCGTACATTGATTTGGTCAGACGTCAAAAAAATTATATGCAGTGACGCAAATATGCAAAATTCGAGTTTGAAGATCGAGTTTGATGGACAGAGCATGACATACGGAGATTACATTCGTGCAAACTTCAGACGCTTACGAGACCACTTCCACAATCATATTTGCCTAAACTATACAAAGCAAACTCGTCGATCTACTGGCCTGTTTTTGCAAATGTTTTTAGACAAAGTGCGAACGCATGGTTTGATATCGAACGAAGATGTGTTAAAATGTAAGTTGGAATGTAAATTAAAGCAAGATGTTTATGCAACGTTTATCCAGTCAGAATTTCAGAAGTACATAGACGAGGAAATCTTACAATGCTCTGTGGATGTAGACGACAGTGGTGCTGATAAATTTGCTGATGAATTTGCTAAAAGCTTGTGGTGTTAAGTGTAGAAGTTCATACAGCGTGTGTTTGAACATGTGTTTGAACATGCTTTGTTTTCGCATTTATCCAATTTATTCACTCAATCAGATTGCATAATAAAAAAAACTGTTGTTTATTTACACTACCAATATAAACTCGCTCTGCATCACTCTTTGCATCGCTCTGCATCTACTAAAAATGATTAATAAACATTCAATTGATTATGCAAGTTTGCACACAATGCAAAGTTTTATTTATACATTGATTACATCAAATATATTAAATATATTAAATATATTAAATCAGCTAAATCCATCGATTATGAATCGCGATTATCCTGTCCCAAGAAATCATCAATCCCAGCAATCATCAATCCCAGTTATTTCTGCAGCATTATCCTGAGTCAACCTCATACCCAAAGTATTCCATGTGTCATCACAATTATTCACATCTAAACTGAACTCGTCTTCATCTGTTTGAATTCTTTTTTCTTTACCCCATGAATGGTCTTCGGTTACGTGAGCCCAGAGTGAGGGGCATCGATGCGCACAAACAGTGTCAATTTTTGTATTTAAGTGCACAATTTCTTATGCCCGGAATGCAGCTAGATGATGCA
>JGI24539J26755_10000593_pt1 | contig 17061 bp, 12 predicted proteins | sample NorSeaMetagenome_2_FD_26755 | JGI IMG/M metagenome (IMG submission 26755) | reverse complement strand
AGTAGAAGGAAATACAGTTCGTTTTTGGGTTGATAATTATAATGAAAATGAAGTTCTAACCATTGACCCGGTTTTAATTTTCTCCACTTACTCTGGATCAATAGCAAATAATTTTGGTTTTACTGCCACGTATGATGATAGTGGTTATTTGTATGCCGGAGGATCTGTATTTTCGCAAGGATATCCCACTACAAATGGTGCTTTTGATATTACTTTTAATTCTTACGCTACGGCTGCTGGAATTGCTAATTTTGGTGGATGGTATTGGGGAATTTCTGATATTGGGATTACAAAATATAATTTAAACGGAACTTCTAGACTGTACTCTACTTATTTAGGAGGTTCACATTGTGAAGTTCCTCATAGTTTAGTTGTTAATAGCAGAGATGAACTTTTTATTTTAGGAAGTACAAGCTCTTCAAACTATCCAACAACTGCAACTGCTTTTGATAAGACTTTTGGTGGTGGTACTGGAGCTGATTTCTCAAGAGGAATATTTGTTAATTATACTGAGGGATCGGATATAGTAGTTTCACGATTAAGTAAAAATGGAAACGCATTACTGTCTTCCACTTTCGTTGGAGGATCCTTAAACGATGGTTTAAATCTCAATGTAGATTTGATTGCTAATTATGCTGATCAAATGAGAGGAGAGATTATTTTAGATAAAAATCAAAATGTAATTATTGGAAGTTCAACAGCATCTAATGATTTCCCAGTTACACTAAACGCTTATCAGAACTCTTATGGAGGGGGAGATCAAGATGGAGTTGTATTTAAAATGAATGAAGATTTAAGCACTATGATTTGGAGTAGCTACTTTGGAGGTTCCGAGGCAGATGGTATTTATAGTGTTATAAAAAGTAATGATGATAATATCTATTTTGCAGGAGGAACAAAGTCTACTGATATTGTTTTTCCAAGCACTGCTTATCAAATAAGCAATAAGGGTGGTATTACTGATGGTTATTATGTGAAACTGCAGGATGATGGATCATCCCTATTGAACGGTAGTTATTTGGGAAGTGATAAATATGATCAGATTTACTTTGTGAGAGAAGATGCTGATAGTAGGTTATACTTGTTTGGACAATCTAATAAATTTGGGACATATTGGATTAACAATGCAGCTTACAATACACCAAATAGCGGACAATTTATCACAAAACTAACAGCCAATCAACAGGCAGTAGATTGGAGTACAAGTTTTGGTTCAGGAGATAATAAAATTAATATAAGTCCAACTGCATTTATGGTTGATTTATGTAACAAGATTTATCTGTCGGGATGGGGATCTCCCGATAGTGGTTTTGATCAAATAGGAGGTAATGAGGCAAATGGTACATCAGGAATGGATGTTACACCAAATGCATATAAGGGAACTACGGACGATAGTGATTTTTATTTAATGGTTCTTGAAGATGATGCTTCTGCAATTTATTATGCTTCCTTTTTTGGAGGAAACGACAGTCATGAACATGTTGATGGAGGAACCTCTAGATTTGATTCTAAAGGAGTGATGTACCAATCTGTTTGCGCAGGGTGTGGAGGGAATGATGATTTTCCTATTTTCCCATCTAATGTTGTTGGTCCTATGAACGATGCAATATTTTATGACTTAAATGGAAATGCATATCCTTATGGATGTAATAATGGGGTTTTTAAGTTTGATTTTGGGATTCCAAATATTATAGCTGACTTTAATAATCCTCCTATAATTTGTTCCCCTGGAACAATTAATTTTAATGACAATAGTAAAACACAAACGGAAACAACTTGGGAATGGGATTTTGGTGACGGTAGTTTTAGTACAGATACCAATCCGTCACATGTATTCTTATCAGCTGGTGTATATGAAGTTAAAATGGTTCTTAAAGATCCAACAGCTTGTAATTTAATAGATAGCATTTCCAAAAAGATTACGATTATGGGGGGGAATATTTACAACCTTGGAACTGATACTATTTGTATGAATACTCCTGTTCAAATCGGTTTAGTTCCCTATGCAGATACAAATATAACTTACAATTGGACTCCTGTTATAGGATTGTCAAATTCAACAATTTCAAATCCTTTAGCAACTGTGAGTTCACCAACAGACTACCAATTAATTATTAAGAATAGTACTTGTGCTGATACGCTTTATCAATCCGTTTTCCCATTGTCTTTTCCGTATTCCATAAAAGATACAGTAAGTTGCAAAGGGAATACAGAACAATTAACAATATACGGGAATAGTAATTATAGTAATTTTCTATGGAGTTCAAATATTAATTTCACAGATACAATTAATACCAATTTCACAGATAGTTCTTTGATTGTAATAACACCTAATTCTACAATTAAATATTTTTTTAGAGCGATTGATCTTAATGGCTGTGTTATTCAAGACTCGGTTGAGATTGGAGTTATTGGATTTAATAGTTCTATTCCAGATCAACAGATTTGCAGAGGTGATACTCTAGAACTTTCAGATACAACTAATGCAGGCTTTGTAGTTAATTATAGTTGGTCTCCAATAGATTCTGTGGTTTCACAAAACAATGGCTCAATTAAAGTTTCGCCTATCGATACGATTGAATTTACTTTGATTAAAAATTATGGTTTAACTTGTGAGGATACAATTGTTGTAAAGGTTAATGTTCCATTTAAAGGCCCATTTGGTTTAAATGATACTTTGTTGTGTAATAAAGTATCTAGTTTCCTTTTAAAAGGTGACACATCAAGTTATTACAATACAACTTTATGGAGTTCTAATGATAAGTTTTTAGATACGATTTCAACTTCAAATCAATTTTTAAATTCATTTAGTTTTGGAGAGAATTTGTATTTTGTAAGATATACGGATATATACGGATGTACTTATATTGATAGTGTTCTTATTAATAATGTTGAGTTTTCACTTCAAACTACTGCAGATTCTGTGATTTGTGGAACATCTCTAGCAAGTGCAGAAGTTATAAATTACAATTTAAGTCATTTTGATTCTTTAATTTGGGGACCTATATCACTTGTTGTTGGAGATTCAAGTAAGTTAAAAATTAATTTAATTGCCGATAATGATATTAATAAATTATGGGTATTTGCTGAAGATACGAATGGTTGTTTAGATAGTGATACTGTTGTTGTATTAAACTTATCTATTATTGGTGATGATTTACCTGATACGTCAATGTGCTATGGAGATTCTATACGTATTGGGATCGACTTTGATAATTCAGCAGGTATTGGTTTTTTATGGTTTCCTGATACAGCTATTTCAGATAAAAATGATCCTTACCCTTTAGTTTGGATAGAAGATACGCTAACCTACGGACTAATAATTAATAATGGTAGTTGTATTGATACATTTTACCAAACGGTAAATGTATCAGAAGTTGATGTTAGTGCTTTCGGGGATACCATTGTTTGTAATTACACAGGATTATTAAATGCATTTGATTCAACCAAAATAGGTTTACTTAATCATTGGAGTAGTTTTAACGACTTTTCAGATACCCTTCTTTCTGGTGTTAATGAAAATAATTATAGTTTCAGTCCTGATCTTGGTTATACAAAGCTTTATGTTAAAGTAATTGATGAGATAGGTTGTTATGCAACAGACTCTATAAAAGTGGAAAGGTATGAGTATAAGGTAGATTATATAAAACAGCATGATTTATGCTTGAATGATACAATAGAAATAATACCAACAGGTTATTTGTCAAATGATTCTGTTGCTTTCTTATGGGAGCCGGACAGTTTATTAATTTCTAATAAGAATGACACAATTGCTTTTTCAAGTCCTAATTCGGGAACACATCAATTGTTTGTAACATCAACAAGTTCACACGGATGTTCTGTTGTAGATACAATCATTATTAATGTAGCACTTTTTGATACCTCATTTGTTGATTTAACGGCAAGTTTTGATACTTTAATTAAAAATGAATTGTCAGTTTTAACTGCATTACCAAGTGGAATGGTATACGATTGGCAACCTACAGATGGAGTGATCTCTAGCGACTCTAATTCTCTGAGTGTTTCAATAAATAAAACAACAACTTATACCGTTACTATTTCTGATCCTGTAAACTCTAGATGTTCTAGAATGGATTCTGTTACCGTTTATTTTATTGATGCAATTTGTGGTGCTCCTTATATTTATGTGCCAAATACTTTTACTCCAAATCAAGATGGTGAGAATGATGTTATGTACGTTCGTGGTAGAAATATAACAGATTTATATTTTGCTATTTATGATAGATGGGGAGAGCTCGTTTTTGAAACAAAAAAACAGTCAGTTGGTTGGGATGGTTTTTTTAAAGGAATGAAAGTAGATCCTGCTGTTTTTGACTATTTCTTAAAATACAAGTGTGATGGAAATCAAGAGCATTTTATGAAAGGTAATATTACACTAATAAGGTAGGTGGGAATGGTTTTCTTTATTGTTATGATTTAATAAATATATTGGTTTATTAACATCTTTAAATATGAAAAATAGGGTGAAATAAGAATACAGTTCCTCAACTTGAATAAGCTCTAAATTAACACCTGATTAAGTTATAAGATGGCAATTAAAATTGCTTTAAAAATCAAGAGTAAGTTGAGTAATGGTCTTTATATCTTTATCAAAATTAGATATGCTAAATCCTACCAGTCTTACACCATTTTGAATGTGTTTAACGTCATTTAATAAAATACTTGCAATAGATTTCATTTCCTTTATGGTTGTGACTTTCTCTAAGGATGTTTTACTACGAGTTGTCTGACTAAAATCAGAGTATTTAATTTTAACAGTAGCTGTATATCCAAACTTATCAACCTTTATGGCTGTTTCGTTAACTCGATCTATTAATCTATTTAACTTTTCTTGAATCAATAGTACATCGTATATATCTTTTTCAAAGGTTGTTTCTGCACCAATAGATTTTCTTTCTTTATTAGGATTAACTGGTCTATTGTCAATTCCCCTAACGAGCATATAATAATCTTCTCCGGCCTTACCGAAATTTTGCTTCAAACTATTAAGAGAAGCTTTTTTTAGATCACTACCGTATACAATACCCATTTTCATAAGCTTTTCTGCTGTAACTTTCCCAATTCCAAAAAACTTTCTTACCTCAAGTTGTTCCAAAAACCTTACAGCTTGAGAAGGACGAATAACAAAAACTCCATCTGGCTTGTTAATATCTGTAGCTATTTTAGCAAGAAATTTATTATAGGACACACCAGCAGAAGATGTAAGATTTAACTCATTTTTTATTGCATTTTTTATCATAATGGCAATTTCCGTTGCTGTTGAAATGCCTAAATGATTGTTTGTAACATCTAGAAAAGCTTCATCTAGCGAAAGCGGTTCAACTAAATTAGTATACCTTGAGAATATTTGATGGATTTTCCTTGAAGCTTCTTTGTATGCTTCAAATCTAGGTTTTATAAATATAAGTTCATTACAAAGTTTGAAAGCAGTCCTTGAAGGCATAGCAGATCTAACACCATATTTACGAGCTTCATAACTCGCTGCTGCAACAACACCACGGTTTTTATCGCCTCCAACTACTACTGGTTTAAAAGCAAGTTCAGGATTGTCGCGTTGTTCAACAGAGGTGAAAAACGCATCCATATCAATATGAATTATCTTTCTTTCGATATGCAAAAGTATAACAAATGGTATAATATGGTAACCTGTTAATATATTATTTTTTGTGTCGATGTTAAAAAACACTATTTTAACAAACAATTGAATTTATGAGCAAGGGTGTAATTTTTTTAAGTTTTTTTATTTTCTTTTTTAGAGGAATTGTTTTTGCGGATGAAAGCTCTAATTATTCTTCATATTCTGTAAATATTTCAAATAATAATTCCGATGAAATTCAGGAGATGCTTATTAAAGCAGATGCTTTAGAAAATAAAGGTAATTATTTGGAAGCATACAAGGTATACACTAGTGTTGGTAAATTAGCTACATCAAAGGGAAGTTTTGATTATGCAACTGAAATCTATATCAGGGCTATTAATTTAAGAACAAAATACCGCCTGAAAATCCCAATTATTTATGACGATAGGAATACCGCTTATATTGATTTATGTTTTCATTTAAGACATATATTGAGTGATGAAAGTGCTTATTGGCATGAAGAAGCTATTAAGCAATGTGAAATAGATAGAGATACAACTAATATGTTGAAACTTTATAAAAGTCATGCACTTCATTTCATGAATATCTATGATAATAATAATGCTTTAAAAGTTAATGAAATAGCATTGCCAATATCATTAGCTTTTAAAGATAGTGTTGATTATGCTATTAATTTATTGGATTATTCTGACTTACTAAATAAAGAGGGACTTTATAAAAAAGCCGATAGTATTGCAAATTTAGGTTATGATTTAGTTCACAAATATGAATTAAGAAACCATAAAGAAATAACTCAAAAATGGTCTTTTTGGTTTATTCAACTTAAGGCATTTATCTATTTTAATGAAGGTAAATTCAAAGAATCAGAAGATAGCTACTTAAGTTGTATTGATAGCATATCAAATTATAAAATAACAGGAAANCATGATCATGACGATTTACATTATGTTACTAATATTCGTTTAGGTAAACTGTATTACAGTTTAGGTAATTACAAAGAAGCTGATAGGTTGTTTCTAGTGGCTGAAGAATTACTAAACAAACCAGAAAATATAGTATTTAATAGAGTGTTTTTGTACGATAATATGTTGCAAACTTATATCAAGGCGGGTTTGTACAAGAAAGCCTTTGAAACTTCTGAGAAATATAGAAATTATATTAATACTTCATANATTAAAGCCAAGGAAGAGAAGCATTTGTTTTTAAAAGATATTGCNACGTTAGATATTGAAAACTCAGATAAGGAATTAACCTTGTTACANCATCAAGCTACAAATGAAAGCCAAGAGCAAAAAGAAATATATTATATACTAAGTGGGCTTGGTATGTTTGTTATATTATTATTGGTTTTATTATTTTATAAAAAACAGAATGATACGAATAAGAAATTAATTAAAATGAATAAAACTATTGGCGAACAAAGGGATCAAATTACTTCGAGTATAGAGTACGCTAAAAAAATTCAAAAAGCAATTTTGCCATCAAATGAATTAATGAAAATATGCTTGCCGTTTTCTTTTGTGTACTACCAACCAAGGGATATTGTAAGTGGGGATTTTTATTGGGTGCACTCAATAGGAGAAAAGATATTGATTGCATGTGCTGATTCAACAGGACATGGTGTTCCTGGGGCTATTGTTAGCATGATTGGTAATAATGGTTTAAATACTTGTGTTAATGAGTATGGCTTGTTTAAACCATCTCAAATTCTTGATGCGCTTAATAAGTATGTAGAAGAAACATTTGAAAAAAGTGAAGATGCTGTTAATGATGGGATGGATATTGCACTTTGTTTAATTGATTTTGAACAGAAAACTTTAGAATATTCTGGGGCTAATATGCCTTTGTACACTATGCGAGGAAATGAATTAAATGTTATAAAAGCTGATAAGCAGCCTATTGGTAGATTCGATTACCGGAAGCCTTTTACAAATCATTTAGTCTCTCTTAATGACATTGATAATGTATATATGACTTCAGATGGCATNCAAGATCAGTTTGGAGGAGCTAATGGCAAAAAGTTTAAGATAAGNCGTTTAAAAAGATTATTAATTGAGTTGTCTCAGCATTCTATAAATGAGCAACAAAAATTAATAAATGAAACGTTTTTAGACTGGAAAAAAGATGAGGAGCAAGTTGATGATGTTTGTTTTATTGGTATTAATGTTGGAGATAGTATGTTGAAGGTTTAGATTCAACTAATTTACCTTACTGGAAATAGAGATGTTATTTTATAAACTATTATGAATTAGTAAGTGATTTTAGGCAACTTTGATATTTATTAGAAATATTTTTTCAAAGATCTAAAATATTAGGATCAGAAGGNCTTTCTTGATTGGTTTTGAAGTATTTCCAATCTGCCCAAAATGTACCAAAGGGAATTATAGAAGCAAGTCCGGAAATAAATAGTGTTTTAAAATCCCATTTGTAAATAAAATAAACAGGAAGTAGGGATAAACAATAGAGAACAAATAAAACCCCATGAGCCATTCCTGGAGCTTTAACAGCGTTTTCATAACCACCAAAATATTTTAAGGGCATTGCTATAAAAAACAATGCAATGCATGAAACTCCTTCAAGAATCGCAAGTGTTTTAAGAGTGTAAAGAGCTATTTTTGAAGTTTTCATCCTCCTTTTCTTTTAACAATATATCCATCAGACTTTAATAATTCTATTATTTTATCTCTAAAGTCGCCTTGTATTAAAACTTCTCCATCTTTTACAGCACCGCCAACACCACATTTAGATTTTAATAGCTTTCCTAAAGACTTCAAATCTTCTGTGGTTCCTACAAACCCTTCAATTAAAGTTACTGCTTTTCCTTTACGGTTTTTCTTGTCAATACTAACGTATAGCTTTTGTTGATTTTCAGGCAGGGTTTCTTGCTCTTCATTGTTATCATACTCATAATTGTATTTATCACTTGTTGAGTAAACAGTTCCTAACCTATCTTTCCAGTCTTTTGCCATTATGAATTAATTTAAAATAAAGGTAAGATAATTCTATAAATTAATGCAGTAATATAGGTTACTGAAAACCCCCAAATAATAGAAGCACAAATTAAGCTAGGTATTGCTAATTTATTAGTATTGTAATATTTACCAACTAATATAGCTCCCAATGGAACAGAAATAATTCCAATTGTCATACTCATTACAAACAATCCAAATTTGTTCTTTATGTTGATAATTCTTTTATTTTTTTTTGTGAAAATCTTCTTACCAGGTTTCCTCTCCTTAGTCCCAATCTTATCTATACCTTTTCCGATAAAAAAGAAAAATATTGAGCCAATTATAGCTCCAAATGAAGATACGTAAGCTATTTCAAAAAGGGAAGGGAAAGTTTCCGGTAAGAACACTGCGAACATTGGAGTGAATAATAATTTAACCCCACTAAAAAGAAACAAGCTTAAGGCTTCGAAAAAATCCATTTCCATAGATGCAAATATAAAGCGTATTTGATTGTTTTTCAACTTAATAATTATAATTTATTATTAGGAATAAATTATATTTTTAAACGGTCTTAAAATGTTATGATGGGTTTAAATGTGATGTGTTTTTTTTAAAATTAGTTCCTGATTTAATAGATAAAAATGTTTTTTTTCAATTATTAAAATATTTTGAACAAGATGTTTATCGAATTAATGGTATTCTCGCTAAAAGTTATTAATTTAATGGGACTAATTTTTAATTAGGAGAGTACTATATTAAAAGCGTAAGACGATTATTATTCTAGGTTTTTATTAGTCAAATAAACTTTCCGATATTGTAAATATATACATATGAGTGGTAGAGACTTAAATTTCACAAATGTTTTCTTTTTTTTACTTGTTGGATTTTCACCTCTTATTGTATTAGCTCAAACTCCAAGTGGAGAGATTTCAATATGGAAAAATGGAGCAAAAGGAGCTTACACAATTATTCATGACGATTATGGAGACGCAGGTGTAGACGGTATTTGGCAATACGCTGATACAATTTGTTATAATCGAGGAATAAAGTTCACATTTGGTGCAATTGCAAATCAATGTGAAACTCAAAGAAATGTTAATGGTTATTCAAATCCTTATGATTTTGCTAAAAACGTGATGATGAATAAACATAATCATGAGATTATTAGTCATTCTCATACACATGATTGTGCTGTTGGTAACGCTGGTTGGTCTCCTTGTGATGCCAGTCCAGGCCAGGCTTGGGGAGAAGATTATGGGGGAGCTAATTTTCATCAGCAAATTGTAGAAGCCCATAATTCAATAGAATTTAATACTGGTTTTTCTCCAAAATATTATATATACCCATATGATAGTTTACTGATGCTGCAAATGATACATTAAAAAGTATGGGTTATTTGGGATCTAGGACTGGTTGGAATTCACCTAGAGTAGGGGATTCTAAATATTATCGAAATGGATACAGTTGGAGTGGTTACAATAATAGTGATGGAGCTTCTTTTCCTCCAGATGCTGATGGTTTTTTTAGGACTTCCGTTCAAGTATTTGATGATATTGATCAGGCGCTAAGTATTCAAGGGCAGATAAATGTTTTAAATAACGAAGTTGATAATGCCATAAATAATAGCTTGTGGTCTAATAGAGAATTGCATAATGTAGGGCCAATAGGATGGGGTACTGTTAGCATAGATGCTTACAGATCCCATATTAATTATGTGAAACAAAAAGTTGATGCGGGTGATTTATGGGTTGGAACTGTTTCTGAGTTTTTAACTTATCAAATGCAGAAATTAAAGTATTCACCAAATGTAAATTATGATCAAGCGAATAACAAGGTTTTGGTTTCTTGGAGTACTATTAATCCTCAGTATAATGTTAATATAAGTAGTTATTTAGCGGGTTTAAAGATTAAAAGTCCAATTACTCTAATTATTGATATGGATGGATTGTCGGCTGCTTGGAGTGTTAAGCAAGGAAACATTGCAATTACAGATTTTTGGGAATCGAATGGGAAAATGTATATTAATGTTTATCCTAACGATGGTAATATCGAGATCTATCAATCAGGAAACTTAACTAACCAAGCACCATATCTTGAGAATAATATTTCTAATTACACAAGTCTCGCTTTAAATTTCTCGTCATTTAATATTGATTTAAAATCTGTATTTGCAGATGCAGAAACTTCAGATAATGATTTGATTTATACTTATTCCGGCAACTCAAATATTAATGTGTCTATATTGAATGGTGTTGCTACTATTTCATCAGCATTAAATTGGTATGGAACTGATAATATAACCTTTACAGCTGAAGATGCTGGAGGTTTAACCGTATCAGATTATGTAACGTTCAAAGTAATAGACATTTTTGCAGGTCAAACTCCTTATGGAGGAACTCCAATTAATGTTCCTGGAAGGGTTCAAGCTGAAGACTATGATATTGGTGGAGCAGGGATTTCTTATTATGAAGTAGCTACAAGCTATGAGCCAGACCCTACTATAAACATATATCGTCCAAATTCGGATCCTGACGTACAAGTTTTTGCAGGTAATCAATATGGAGTTGGATATGTTGAAGATAGCGAATGGATGGAGTATACAATTAATGCAACTTATTCTGGATGGTATAATATTGTTTACAGGATTGCAAAACCAAAAGATCAATACAATAGCCCGGTTGGTAAAATAAAATTATCAATTGATAATAATGAATGGGTAGAAGCTACAGATATGGTTTATACATCTAGTTGGGTTGATTATACGGATGTTCAATATAAATATTCTAAATACTTGTCAGCAGGAAAACATTTGTTAAAAATTGAGTTTGAAATAGGTGCCGTTAATGTTGATTATATTGATATTTTAGGCAGTCCTACAAATGTTAATAACGAAGCCTTAGTGAACAATTTAAGTGTCTATCCAAATCCTGCAACTTCTACTTTGAATTTAAAAGGAGAATTTGGAAGTGCAATAATTTTTAATCAACTTGGAAAGATTGTTTTAAATACATCGGAACATAAAATAGATATATCTAGCTTTGCTTTGGGAGTTTATTATGTTAAATTTAATAGCACTTCAAGCATGATTAAGTTTGTAAAAACAAATTAAACACTTATTATATAATCAGGAATTTGTGGTTTAAAATTTAAAATTCTTGTTGTTACAAAGGACTAAGAATATTTCTCTACAAATCCATGCATCGGTAGCTGCGTATCTTAATTGACTTTCGGATAGTAATGTAGCTTCCCAATTACTTGTCTGTTGTCTTTTACTAATGCGGAAACCAAGTATCATGGCTGATAAGTTTCTTGCGCCAATATTAGCGAAATTCAACTTTTTACATAGAACATTCAAATCGATAACATGATTATGATGAAAAGAATGGTATTGATCACTCAATTCTTTCATATCTTGTAAAATTGCTATTCCAATCTTTTTAATTTTTGGGTTTTCCAGAATATTAGTAAGTTCTTTTGGCATTCCTATTTTATTTATCCTAAATAGATACACCTTTTTTTCTGTTGCAATTTGAATTAATGCAGTTTTATTAAAAATGCCCTTGGTAAATGTAGGGCGAGTCTCTGTATCAATCCCAATAATGTTTTCCAAGTTAATTTCATCAATAGCAACAACAATCTGATTAGCAGATTCTACTATTACAATTTCCCCTTCAAATTTATTTAGGGGAAGTTCGTTGACTTCTAATTTTGTTATGGTTGTTTTCAAAATAAAATACAAAGTTAGTTTAACTTTGTATTAAATCAACTGTAAAAACGAATGAATTATAATGAATTAAGTTTTAAAAAGTTAGGCTTTAGAAAAAAGCAAGGTGAAACAAACATTTTAACTGCAGATGCAGAAGTATTTAAAAACCAATATATAACTATTGATTTGTTAATTTTAAATGAGGAGATTTTATTTAACGGAATTGAGATTACTGGAAAAAAGGCTGATGAAATTCGTAAAGAATATCTTATCAACTATTCTTTAGAGGAAATTACAAATCTTTTTACAGATTACTAATTACAAAACTGTAAGCTTTTAAGCATTTTCGAAACGATTTTTTTATTTTGAACCAATGAAAGAACATCTTTATTTTAAACTTCATAAACCTGTTAGCGTAGTCAGTCAGTTTGTAAGGGAACAAAAAAGGAAGAAAAAACTTTTGGGTGATTTATATGATTTCCCAAAAGGAGTAATGGCAGTAGGACGTTTAGATGAAAAATCTGAAGGTTTGTTATTACTAACTACAAACGGAAAAGAATCACATCGTATTTGTAGTTCTGGCGTTGAAAAAGAATACTTTGTTCAAATAGATGGATTAATTACTGAAGAAGCAATTGAAGAATTAAATTCAGGTGTTGAAATAGGAATAAAAGGACAAAAATATATAACTAAAAACTGTTTATCCTTTAAGTTAAAGATTACTCCGGATTTTGGGGAGAATGGTTGGAGAATCAGAGATGAAAGACATGGTCCTACAAGTTGGATTTCTATTACAATAACAGAAGGTAAGTTTAGGCAAGTTAGAAAAATGACTGCCGCGGTTGGGTTTCCTACATTAAGATTAGTGAGAGTAAGAATTGGGGATATTTTATTAGATGGTCTAGCGAGTGGTGAAGTTAAGAAGTTACCTCATTTTTAATTTTATTTTTTTGTGATTTAATAACCTGAAAAGAACTTTGTAAGTATATGTTAAAAATATTACTTGGTGCAACAGGAGGAAATACATAAAATAAGGTTAGAGCGAATTTTTGAGCGCAATAGATTATTAGANANAATAGTACAAATAAAAGAAGAAGAGATAAGNAGTCTTAAAAAAGAAATTAACAACAATATGGCAGATCGCGATGTTGTTTCTATGATGTTAACATCTTTATTGTCTGAATTAAACTTGAACAATTATTCTTCAAACTACCTAGGCAACGAGACAAATATTAATAAAATCAATCAAATTCAATCATTACTTTTTGATGCTTTGAGTGATAAGAAACAAGCGGTTTCAAAAGATTTATTTAAATCAAGTTTTTTAGCAAAAATGAGTCATGAGATTAGGACTCCCATGCATGGAGTAATTGGGATAACGCACTTATTATCGAAAACTATTCTTGATGAAAAGCAAAAAAAGTATTTAAGTGCAATTCAATCTTCATCAAATACATTATTAGCCATTACAAATGAAATTCTTGACATTTCAAAAATTCAAGTAGGTAAGTTAACTTTAGAAAACAAACCATTCAATTTAAAAGAATTTTTAAGTTCCGTAATTAGCGTATTTGAAGGAAAGGCTGAAGAGAATGATATTATATTAATAAAGGATTACGATTTTAATGATTTACCTGAAATTCTTATCGGTGATTCTGTTCGATTAAGCCAAATATTATACAACCTGATTAGTAATGCGGTTAAGTTTACTTCAGAGGGAACTGTGACTTTTTCAGTAAAAGAAGTCCTTGTAAAGGAATCTAAATCTACTATGGAATTTATAATTTCGGATACAGGTATTGGAATATCAAGGAATAAACAAGCTTATATTTTTGACGAGTTTACTCAAGTAAATGATGATACTGCTAGGGAATTTGGAGGAGCTGGTCTTGGTTTGTCTATCGTTAAAAAGCTTATAGATATACAAGGTGGTAGATTAAGTGTTAAAAGTAAAGAAGGAATTGGTTCTTCGTTTACGGTAGAATTAGAGTTTGAAATAGGAAATAAATCTGACTTGTTATTTGATAATAAAGAAAGCGAAGTTTACGATTTTTCAGGATTAGATATTTTACTCGTTGAGGATGATGCTATAAATCAATTGGTAACTAAAGACTTGTTAGAAAGTAAGAATTGTAATGTTGCTATTGTATCTAATGGAAAAGAAGCAATTGATATACTAAGTGAAAATAATTTCCACGTGGTTCTTATGGATATGCAAATGCCTGTTTTAGATGGTTATTCAACAATTAAAGAAATTAGGGGTATTGGAGGTAATAAATTGAAATTACCAATTATAGCATTAACGGCACATACATCTCAAGAGGCAATAGAAAGGTGTTTTACAGCTGGTGCAGACGAATATTTACAGAAACCATATTCGGCTACTAGTTTATATAAAATAATAGCCGAATATTCTCCAAAAAAGTTTTTGGAAATAGAAATTAACAATAAAATTAATTATAATTTTTTGTTAGAATATGTTGATGGTAATTCAATATTAGCTAATAAAATATTATTTGCAATAAAGTCGGCAACTCCAAAAGATATTTTTGAACTTAAACAATCTGTAGTTATGCAGGATTGGAATAAAGCTCAATGCTTAATTCATAAGATTAAGCCAAGTATCAAAATGCTTGGAGGTAATTCCTTATATATTGAGATGGAAGAATTAGAATTGGAACTTATTAATAAAGAATCGCTAGTTGGTCTAGAAAATAATTTAGATATGTTGATATCTAAATTAACTAGTTTTTTCAATTAACTCAACTTTTATATTTTTACTGTTAGCACCAATTTTATAATCATTAATCACTTCTAATAAGTCATAATCTATAATATTAGATTTACTCATATCTATTGTTAAAAATGTGCCTTTTGGTACATTATCAAGTACTTTAATGATAGATCCTTTGTTAATGAAAGTAACTTCTTCAGCAAGTGTTATTACACCTCTTTTATTACCGTCTTCATCAATAAATTCATTGTAAAGTAAATGAGAGTTTTTGTAGCTTTTTCTTAAAAGAATAATAAACCCAATTGCAACACCTAATTCGATACCAGTTAATAAATCAGTAAATACAACCCCAATTATTGTAACTATAAAAGGAATAAATTGATTTAATCCTAATTTGTAAGTTTCCATAAACAAACTGGGCTTTGCTAATTTAAAACCAACAATGAATAATATACTAGCTAAAACAGCTAATGGAATCAAGTTTAAAACAAATGGAATAATAGCTACTGCCAATAATAAAAATATTCCATGAAGAATTGCAGACATTTTTGTTCTTCCTCCTGACTGAATATTTGCGGAGCTCCTTACAATAACTTGTGTTACTGGTAAACCACCAATTAAACCAGAGAATATATTTCCAGCACCTTGCGCTAGAAGTTCTCTATTTGTATTTGTAATACATTTTCTAGGATCTAGTTTATCTGTTGCTTCTACACTTAAAAGTGTTTCCAAACTAGCTACTACAGCTATAGTTATACCTACTTTCCAAACATCATATCTGAAAAAGTTAGAAAAATCAGGAAAGGTAAATTGACTAGTGAAACCTGAGAAGCTATCCGCTACAGGAACACTAACTAGGTGTTCTTTTAATATCGCGAATTCAGGATAGTAAGCTGTTGTAATAATTTGATAAAAAACACCAAATGCAACTGCTACTAATGGTCCTTGAACTAGCTTAAAAAATTTATGTTTTGTTGAAAGATAAAGGTCCCATACAAGTAAGATTACTAGTGATACAAAGCTTACAAATAATGCACTAGGAGAAATATAGTCGAGCATATTAATTAATTCAGAAAAAGTGTTTTCTCCATCTGACTGAAAAAAAGATAAATCTCCTGAGTAATCACCATCATATCCAAATGCATGTGGTATTTGTTTGAAAAATATTATTATACCAATACCTGTTAACATTCCTTTAATAACAGAAGAAGGAAAGTAATGACCAATTATTCCACCTTTTAAAAGGCCTAAAAATATTTGAAAGAAACCTGCTATTACAACAGAGAGTAGAAATACATCAAATCCTCCTAAAGAATCAATTGATGCAAGTACAATTACTGCTAGACCTGCTGCAGGACCACTAACTCCTAATGATGAATTACTTAATGATCCAACTATAATACCTCCTATAATACCAGCTATTAATCCTGAGAAAAGTGGAGCACCACTGGCTAAAGCTATTCCTAAACAAAGTGGAACAGCAACAAAAAAAACAACAATACTTGCTGGTAAATCTTGCTTAATATTAGAAAATATATCTTTTAATTTTGGTCCATCATTCATAATAAACATTTTATAATATACAATGTTACAGATTACTTGTTAGACTATGCTAAGTTTTACATTAAAATGAAATTAGAATTCATGATAATTACTTTTAAATCTATATAAATAAATCAAAATAACTTTTTTCTTGATTAGGTAGTCTTTAGTTTGAAATTAAATTTACAGCTTTTAAGAAAAAATCATGAGTTATGTTAGTATATTACCTCCCTAATTATAAAGGAAATTGTAAGTAAATATTTGATGCTGGACCTTCATTAAACAGTAAATCCAAAATACTTAGATTGGGTTGAAAGCCATGTTTTTCCTCGAACACTTGGATGTATCTCGGATTTGAAATAAAAGGAATTTTCTTGGGATTAATTATTTGACGAAAATCATTATTGTGTTTTAAATTAAATTCTATTGTTTCTGTAATTTCTATAGAAATACGATTATGCTTGAGTATTATATTTTGCGCAGCTTTATTTAAATCGATTAAGTATTT
>JGI24539J26755_10000591_pt1 | contig 17127 bp, 8 predicted proteins | sample NorSeaMetagenome_2_FD_26755 | JGI IMG/M metagenome (IMG submission 26755) | reverse complement strand
CTGCTGCAAGTACAGAGCAGGCCCGTGGAAAATTCACCAACTTTGCATTTTTTTTCATCACAACGTATGCATACTTCACTGTACATGGACGTGTTTGTAAGAATGTCTGGTAGATTTTCATCTTCGTCTTGAAATTTTTGTAATCTATGTTTTATCGAAACATATGGGTCATGACACGTTACGCTGCAATTTTTGTTCCAATTGTAAAACTTGCTTGCAGAACTTGAATTTAAAATCTCAATTTCACCAGTATCAATGTAATTTTCTGCATTAACAATTAATACTGAGTTGCAAGCTACACAGTTCATAATTTTGTCTTCAATGAAAGCAGACGGGCGGTGACCGTCGTTGCACGAGAGTGGACATTTTCCATGTAATGAAGCACTGCCGTGCTCTATTGCCTGTGATTTATTATCTGAATTACATTCAACTGCTTGTGTATTGTGCGTTAACTTACATGGAATAATACCGTAAAAAACATTTGCATCTGCATTCAAACTTTCTATTTGTTTGGCAATGACAAAATCTTCTGGATCACAAATTCTGCAACGGGAATCAGAAGATCGATAGGCATTGTTTTTGCAACGAGAAATGCACGCAAGTTGGGCAGTCGGGTGTGAGGATTGCATCGACAATATGAGAGATCGGTACGATGCTATTGACGAATTATACGGATCGCCTCCAAATTCTTTTACACCCGGATACATCACAACATCGCCGGGTTGCTGTTCTGTAACAAAAAATTCATTCTCTGAAAAATCGCCGACGATCGTGTTAACTTCAGCATTGTCTACAATTTTACGTAATGACAAGACCGGACAACTCACACATCCTGAATTTTGACCATTCAGGCAGGGTTGCCAGTAAAAGCCAGCAGGNCAATCAATTGCTGGCAAACAGGATAAACATGTTTCGCCTGATCTGTAAAAGTTTTCAGCACATGTGATTTCACATGGTTTTGTGTTTTCTTGCCAGTACGCATGACCTAAACCGACAAGCGTTGCCGCAATACCTGTACATTCGACACAATCTTCTTGTCGACTTTCAAAAAAGCGATTCAAAACTGCACACGATGAATATTTGCGACCAGCACCACATGTACGTGCTTCTTCCTCATATTGCTCTTTTGTTTCGCGGCATAATGTGCATCTATACTCACCAGAAGAGAATTCCAAAAAAGATGACCGATCGCACGCATAAAACGATGTATATGTTTTTAACATCAAAAATACTTCATCAGATTCGTGCAAAATACAACTACTGTCTTGTTTGGCTGCAACAGTCAATTGCAACCCAAGTCCGAGTTGAGGGTCAAGATTGTCAATAATAGGCAGTTGTATACTACATTCTGGAAATGAATTATCTTGATACTCAATTTTACATCCCATGGGTAATATTGACTTAGCATGCAATTCATGAGGTAACTGTTCATTCAATTTTTCTATCAATATTAGATTTACATTAAAATTGCATTTATTTTTTACGTGCTCTGCATGAGCTGTGCTTGAGAAACTGACAACTGCATTGAAAAATGGCCAGTCAAAATCATCACTGGTATCATAATTGTTAACAATGTGTTCCAAATTGACGTCCAGTAAATTAGCGTAAGATGGCAACACAATTTCAACAAGTAGCTTGGAATAATCCTGTGCCAGTGTGCATGGATTTGCGGAAAACAACGGTAGCAATTCAAAGTTATCAAAGCCGACAGCGGGGTCTGTATATTGTTCTTCCACAAGTGAAGCTTTGCTGATTTGCACGTCAATACGTGTATTTTTGTGCAAATTCGTCGGCACTGCTTCATTGGTGCGCTCCAGTAAAGTTTGCCCCAAAGCGTCTGGTCTGCCTGGTACAATCGCATAAACATGTTGCCAGTCACTATCGACATAAAAACTGTTTGCTGTGGGTTTTTGCACAAGCATAGAATAAGCCAGTGTTTCGGTCAGAGATGATTTGTGAAAAGAAGCATCAACCAAGCGTGCGTTTGGTCCCAACACAATGCAATCACAGACGCCATTAGTGCATATTTGTGTCGACTTTTGTGTTCTTGTGTACTGTTGAAACGCTGTAAATTTGTTGTAGCGCACATCAACTTCTATCAAAACTTTTGTCGTGTCAAAAAAAGCATAGAATGGATCCTGTGATCTACTTTGCTGTCGACAAACATGATAATGCTCTCTGGCAAAAGAAATTTCAGACGATACAACCGTAAACGTGTTTTTAGAATAACCGTTTTCGTCTGTTGACTGTTGCAAACTACAAGTTCCAATATTAATACCATCATATTTAGGCGCTTGAGAAAATGCAGCACAACCCAATTCAAAAGTTAAGAGCAAATACGGTATTGTTTCGTCCTGAAATTGTTGCAATGCATGAGAAAAGACAATTGCGACAGCATTTTCTAAGCCAGATCCCAAAAATGATGGTCTGCTCAAAAAAGTTTGTTGTGTCGAGATACAAGTTTCGCCACTATCAACATATTGCTGTCCGAAGCTTTCTGGTAAGCCAATTGATTTCAAAACAGCATTGTTACTAGCATCGTCAAAACGAGCGACGTAATTCAAAATATTGTCACTCCTCGTGACATACGATCCCATTTTAGAGTCTTCTGTAAACAGTCGCAACGCAGATATTTCATTGTCATTTTTCAAAGCATGTCGATTGAATACAAAATCAGCCATTTCTGTATTCATTACAAACTGAGACATATCACTTTCAAAGTCTGAATCATAATCAAGTCGCGACGACTTTCTAGCGACAAATACTGCTGCTGTAAAATTGTCAAGTAATATGTGTTCTGAAACGTGATGACGACTATTGCCAATATCGACCCTCTGCCAACTGTCAAAGACATAGCTAGCTTTCAAGTATAACTGGTTTAATTCAAAATGATAGTGCATATTATTGACTCGCAGAAAATTAGATTTTACAAACATAGAATCAAAACTTGGAGTCAAATAAACTTTGTTGTTTGCAATATTAGCTTTGAAAATAAAATTGATACCATCGCAAGCTACAATCCATTGATAAAAATAATTTTTTTTGGAGCTCAATTCAGCAGCAGATATGAACATTGGTTTGGAAAAATCAATATTTTCTCTAGACTCGTACGTTTGCACTGTGATGTTTGAACAAAGTGCAAACGATAAAATTGGTCTGAATTGCGTAGGATTCGAATCGCCACTTTCTGCACTTAGTTTTTGTTTCGACAGCGGCAAAACACAAACATGTAGCATTTTTTGAGCCTGTATAGATTCATCCGTCCGCATGCATGCTGCCAGCAATGACATGCTACCGCCTACAATTCGACAATTTCGCATGAGTAAGTACTCTGATGGAGCAAATGGTGATATATTGATATTGCGGGTATTGTATTCAAGCAAATTAAAATGAGCGAAGTCGAACTGAGATTGACTGCCACTAGCTCTGCCTGTATGCAATTTGTACGTCGCAATTTGCATACTTTGAAGCAAGACAAAAACATAATTATTCATGCCCAGCACACTGCAAGCTGACACCCAATTTGAAAATTCAAAATTGCTGCTAATAGCGTTGTGCTGTACTCGTATTGCTTGACCAGCAGACACATGCACGTACACATTTACATCGGAATATGCATCAAAAGTGTCTGCAATTGCGTACATGATAAGTTTGTTTGCAGGGGGTAAGCTGGTGGACGAACTTTGATCCTCGTTTTGATCCTCGTCAAAAATAGTATTCAAACTTAACACAACACGAATTTCTTGCAAGTTTGAGCTTGTATTGAAAATAAGTGCTGTATCAGCAGGACCACAACACCATACATGGCTTGTATTTGAGATAACAAATTGACACAGGCCAAACCCGCCAACTTGATGAGCTTGATTGAATTTTGCTTTTGAGTTTGCTAAGTTCTGTGATTCCAAGTTTACCGATAAATCCACTGTAAAGCGGTTGAAACTGTATCCCAGAGAGCGGGTGTATACTAACTTGTCGTCTGAAATGTGCACGTTTGGCACCATGTACGGCAACATTTGCTTCAACGCAAACTGTTGCGACAGTTCAGATGCAACAAGTTTTGCACTGACTGCAGATAATTTGTTTACAATCATATTTGAAAATACATATTCATCTGAATTTTGCATTTTTTGCAAGTCTTCTCCGCCATTAACATTCGTTTTTGCATTGTAAAATGGCAACACAAAAATATCAAATAGATGCAATATACGTTCCCACTTTGATCGCAAACTATTTTGTTTTAAATTGATCACCAGTGGAATGAGCATTTGTTCAGAATTTTCATTCACTGTGAATGCTGTATAACTGTCCTCATTCAACAGAGTATGTAAATTTTTGTGCAAATGTTGAAAACAGTCATAAACTACATCAGTATTTTTTACAAGTTTTTGACTAACTTGTGCGCTTGCAAATAACCTGGCACCAAAGTGCGTAAACATTTTTGTGTCTATTTCAGTTCTTTGGTGTCTTTTGTTCAGAGGCGAGCTTTTAGTTTGTTCATTTCGTATATCAGTGTTATTTATACCAGAAATGTCAAGAATGGAGACATCTTTTTCTGCCACTTTGATGTTTAATAGTATTTTTTCAGATACTTGATCATCGCTTGCAGCCAACATAGTTGTTCGTCGCAAATCAATGCATGAAAACGATAACAGTAATCCTGACAACCATGATGCTTTTTCTAAGCCACGATCTGATGGAATGCTAACCTGCACAGATGCTGTTTGTTGCCGCAAAATCACTAATAAATAAAAAGCGTGTAAACCACCCAAGTTTCGAAGCCGGGATAATTTTTTGTTTTCTGGTATCTTCTTATTGTTCTGCACATACAACTCAGCAACAAATTTTCCCTGAAATGGCCCAACACTGCGTGCCTGCTCGCCTCTGGTTGCGAGCATACTTTGTAAGAAATCATTGTCATTCACAGCGTCATAATCATTGTCAAATCTGTAGCTCACGACGTAAGCTTCCGTATCGACAAGAACGTGCCTGAAAGAGTCAACTGTCACGGTGTTTTGTAGTGGGAGTAACTCGAATTTCATTTGATTGTTCATTGACTCTTGCACATTTTCAGAATACAACTGGCGATAATTGTCGGTCCACATACGGCAAATTTTTGTGCCTCGGGGGTAATCTACTTGATATGCCAAAAATGGAGGCCAAAATCGGAAACTCGTACCAGCAGGAGTATGAACAGAATCTTCAATTGCTTCAGCGTTGTAAACGCATTGATATTCCCATGTCGCGTCATTTTTTAGCGGTATCAAAATATTTTCAAAACTTGCATAATCGCTGGGTAGTGTAGTTTTGGCTTCATTCAATAAACTTATTTCTGAACCGTGGTAGACTGCAGTTGGCACGAAATCCGTTTGCATCACATCAAATATTTCTGGAAGATATTGTACAGGCGGAATGCTCACACATCGAGAATCGTGTGGCAGTCGACAAAGTTTCAGAACATCTTTTTGTTTACATTGTATTTCTGCGCAAGTTTTTGTACATATTTTTCCATCATATTCTACTCCCGTCACACTCTGCACACGATTGTTTGCTATCTGAACAGAGTCGCATGGACTCAATTGACAAAACAATTTGCTTAACATTTGTTTTTTCAGATCGTGCCACAGCAAAATTTGCACACTACTGTATTGTTGATACGCTCGTTTGCACGCTTTGCACGTGGCCTGTACTTTGGTAACTGAACCCTGTACATTGACAGAACTTGCAATGCTTTGACAGCCTGCAGGGTACTCGTCAGCTTTGCAATCATTATCCAAGCACTGTAAACATGAACCGTATTTGATGTTTTCCAAAAATGTCCCGGTTCCCTGACACTCTGTAAAATAAAGTATAGGTAGATTTCCCGTCACAGATTGTTGCTGAAATTCTTCCGAGTTTTCACAGAGTCGAACATCTTTTAGAGCAGAACACAAAACACACGATTTCATTGTCCAATCCCATATTTCATTCTTCGTACACAACATTTGTGAGCATTCACGTGCACATCCAGCACCCCAATCAGAAAATCCTGTCAAGCCCGTCGATGTGTCGCCACATTGCTTGCACGTTTGACAAGTTTGACCTCTTTTTCTTTCCACTAGGCTTGCATCAGATAAATCAGAATCAAACATTATCACTGGACACACCAGCGTATTTAAAATCGACTCTCCAACATTCATGTTTTCAATGCAAGATTTTACATTACAGGCATACGGGCCAGAGCACATGATCGTATTTTGATTCCTCGTTCCGTCGCACGTCCTACTGCAAGCAAAATCAGTATTATATTCATCAACACCGAAAACCTGCTGAAAACCAAAATCCCCAAGACCAAATTGTGTTTTGGCTGCATTTTTTGTACATTGTTGCGTCACAGCTGAAATTGGACAATTTGGTGTTGTCACGACCCATGCTTTTTTCTGACACGTTCCGGTGCTCAATCCAAAACACCCGACACGAACTTCATCAGCTGCACACGCAGGCAATTCGCTGCATGGTCGACACTCTCCTCTTGATTGATTCAAGCAACCGTGTAAATAGTGTTCATGCAGAGGTTGAATACTTGCAGTATCTGCAGTATTCTCTTCGCCCTCTCTACAAGCTTCAATAATATCATCAGGGGTATTGCCAAATTCTTCACACACGCGACAAGAGTAACATTTATCATCCTCATCTGTATTGCTTGCAACTTTGAGCCATTTACCAACAGGACACACGCATTCAGTATCGACCAACTCCAAACCATTCTGACACCTACAATCTGTAATATCTTGACTACCAGGGTCGGATATGCTGTTTTTGGGACATGCTTTTGCAACAGATGCATCGTTTGCATCTTGATAAAAATTTGCAGGAACAATGGTACAAGTTCCCTGTATCCTGTTAATTGTGTACCCTCTACCACACACACACATAGGTTCTTGCTTTGAATTGAGAATTGTTGCACTCTCAAATCCGTCTTCATTGTTTGCAGCACGTGTTCTGCAAATGCAGTCATTTTCAGATTCTGATCGAGTGAATGTTGTCGTTGAACGTGACGCTTGATCTGTGCTTGGATCAAAGTGTGTAAATGCAGGACACGGTGTACAAGTGAATGGATTTAAAATAAATGTATCCATGGAGTGATACGTTCCCAGTGGACACTGTGTACAATTTCCTCCTATCAAGAAATGACCCTCAGCACAAGCAACACATGTACCATCATCATGAGTAGTTGGTAAACATGTGCCAGGTACTAATGTTTCATCCGCACCACAATCCTCACACGTAGAGCAAACGGTATAAGAAGCATCAAGTTTAACTGCCACGGTTGTTGTTTCGAGTTCTATTTCACGTTTTGTGCTTTCTTCCGACGAAGCATCTGTACAGTGAAACGACCATGTTGTTGTTTCGTAATCACTGTCAAAGTTTTTTTGAGTGCCCGCATCTGTATTTGCCAATTCTGGCCGAACAGCAGCGTAGTCACATGCATCAGGCAACAATTTTTTTTCAGCATCATAAGCAACGTTTAAAGAACCAAGCACGTACACGTTGTATTTTTTGCACATAAACAAAACAACTTCATTATATGTATTATCATTCGCCGCAATTTCTTTTTTAAGCTTGTAAGCAGGTTGATTGTTCATTATTTCAAAGAATTCATAAATTCCATTGTATTTTTGCAAACTTGCACTGTCGCACAAATCTTCATCTTGTCTTGTGCCCCCGCCACAAATACAGCAATTTTCTCTTGATGTACCCTGACCATTTCTTTCAGCATAATCACAGTAATTGTATTGGCTTACTTTGGGCCCAGCAGGGTCTTTGTTGTACACAAATTGATTCCAGCAGGGTTTGTGATTCCAGTCAAAAAAACGTCGATTACTCATTTTTCCTGGATTATCAACACAAAAATCATTCAACCTACAGACACAACAGTGTTTGCTTGCTGTTCCCTCACCAAAATCTTCATATCCATGAGTATCACACAATCTTGGGTCCGCATCAAAAACTGCACAAGTTTCCAATGTTGTAGTGCCGGTCCAAGCTGTTCCACTTTTCAAACCAACTTTATCTACGCATGCCCCTGCAAGTGTTGTTAATGAGTTGGCAAATTCGTCCATATCAAACTCCAACTTTATTGTGGAAACGAATGGACGTGTGTTTTGTGCACTTTGATGCACATATGTCGCAGCAAAACTGTCAAGCGTATTATACGGTACAAATACATAATTCTCAACAGATGATTCCGATTCCGAAATTTCCGAAATTTGCGTGGTTTCCGCTGCTGCATATCTTGTGTTCAAATCATCCAACTTTGCCGTACTCAAAAATTGTGCATAATTTTTAGTGCCGCCAGAACATTGCGAACAACTTGATTGGCCTGTCATGAACGACCATTGTCCAGTTATACATCGAACAGCTGCTACATTTGCACTTTCTGTGGTAATCCAATCAATCGGAGTTGCTGTACACGATTCACCAATGCTTTTGATGCGGACGAGATTTTGAGTGGATTCTGTACAACCAAATAATGCAGCCTCTCTTTCGGATCCACTGCTCATGATGTCTTGAAACACTGGCAAATGTGTAGTGAGTAGTGTTTTTATTGCTTCTGTTTCAAATTCGTTGATTTTTGCCGAAAAAACCAAACGATTAAATTTGTCCATGAGAATCACGCAGCTTTGTTCACCTGTGCTTCGTGATGCAAAGCACCCAATATCTTCACCCAAGACAAAATCAAATGATATTGTTGCAGAAGAAATCTCATACAACTGAAAACTGCTAGTCGTTCCACACGCAAGTTCAACTCTTGTAACAACATTTCCACCGACAGAGTCGACACACAGCATGGCTGGCGTAAATTCGTACGCTTCATAAAACACTTCATGNTATGGTTTGGTGGCATCATCGATGCGTTGCAACTCCAGCGCGCTTGACATGTGCAACTTTGCTTCTGTTCTGACATATTCTCCGTGCTTGTACTGAACAATATATTCTGTCTGATCTGAGGATTCAAAATTTTTGGTCAAGTAAAAATTGTTGCTTACATGTTTATATCGCACAGCCTGTTTGTTACCTGATGCACTCGCTGTTGTTTGTATTCCATCAAAAATGTAAACACCGTCCACATCAGACCATTGATCACTTGAACATTGCACTGTACACGTCTCACCCGCCGAACATTTTAATTGTGGATTCAAAGTCAATTTAAAAGCATAATGTGATTGAGAATATTTTCCAGCACCGCACGCTACACATTCTGAACTGCTTTTTGCTGCGACAGAACCAGGATTGCAAGATTGGCATTTTATTCCTGCTTCACTGACACTAAGAAACGTACCAGCGGGACATGGTTCGCATACTTGCAGCACTTCATCATACACGGTGCCAGCAATTGGGCACATTTGACACGCTGACCCTCCCTCATTTGGCTGAAATTTGCCAAGTTCGCAATGTGTACACCCGTTAGCGGTTCCAGTATTTGCTGTGTATGTGTTTTTAGGACATGGCAAACAGTTTGCGAACCCTACCCTGGAATATTTGCCCACAGCGCAGTTTTGACACCCAGTTGAACCAGCACTGCTATATTTTCCGGCAACGCAATTGGTGCACAACTGTTGTGAATACATTGAATACTTTCCCGCACTACAGTCTGTACACGACACAGCACTACTAGACCCAGCTGGACTCGACTTTCCAAGAGGACAAGAATCACAAAGCTCTCTGTTATTTATGAAACTTCCATACTGACCGGCTGGACAAGCTGCGCAAGACGTAGATGACCAATAGTATCCAGTTGAACATTTGCACGCATGAATATTATTTTGCTTATAACTAACACCAGATGCACAAGCTGTGCAATGTCCATTAATCATAAGATGCGTATTAGTCGGGCAAAAACAACTAGATTCTGATGAACTTGCAGTTTGCAGTGTAAATTTGCCGTTTGGACACAACTTGCAACTGCTCTGGCCCGATACGTCTTGATAATAATTATGTGCACACAACGAACAACCAGCGTTTTGCCCCCATGCACTACAATAATAACCATGATTGCAAATATTTGTGCCAACTGAATACTTCAAAGCGCAACCTCCTGTACAGTATGTACCCACAGGACAATTTGTGCAACTACATTGATGCCGAGCTCCGTATCCTCTGCCCCCAGGCTGATAATCTACTTTTATAAATTGGCCTGCCGAGCACGTAGGAATGCCATTATTACACATAAAAACACCGTTTGATATCGCTGCATTCGAAATTTGCAGCAAATATGCAAGAACAAAAAATAAGAGGAAAAGTTTTATCATGCTTTATTACTGTGTAAAATACACATACTGCATTTACATCGCATATTTGCCTGTTTTTTATATCTGCAGATTTTGGGTTTTATCTTCAAACAGACAATATTTTATTCATCGCATATTTGCCTGTTTTTTCTATTTGCAAATTTTGGGCTTTTGCAAACAAAGTTCGCGACCTAGCTGATACATTTTGCTTAGCTATTTCTCTTATACGTATATACGTCACTTCGAAATCATGCCCCGCCGTCAAGAAGCAAAACCATTGCCTGGTTACGACGAATGCTGCCAAATCGAATGTTTGAACGGCACAATGCCACGAAAGAAATTAGCATTGGCTATTTCGTTTTTCGTAGCACTTGGAATTTCTGGAATACTGTTTGGTTTTGCAGAGGCATTCGATGAGAATGCTTTGTATTACGCTGCTGGCGCTTGTTTGGGTTATGCTTTAGTCATTATAATTCTTGATCAAAGTCCATGCTTGACCAAAATGTTTCGCAATAATTCGCAAACTACATCAAAATGAACTCAAATAAAACCCAAATTGAACTATCGTCATCCACTGATCGTTTCCTCCATATCATTGCAAAACAGTGCACAGTACGCAAAATTTTTGGAAAATTGGGCATTGACGAAACTTAATTTAAATGATCACGAGAATGCAACTAAACTCGCGTGGACATCATTGAGCATAACAATTCCAATCTACGGCGCAACACACACCGTCACTTCTTTGACAGCTGAACGTCTTGCTACTTTGCATTTTAGTATTGTTACGACTGCGGTAAAGATAATTATTATCAGTAGTATTGACGCACCGGTTCTCAATCCTGTTTTGTCAACAGGATCACTGGGCACTGATCGTTTACCAGACCCCTCATACAACACAACACACAAAGCAATCGAAATACACCACAGTATAAAGCCCATCCATTGCATGAAGCTCTTTTCATTATCAGACATTTTAGCGCACACGTCGCAAGACGAAGAACTCTCGTCATTTTTGGACATGAGATATTTTGTTTCGTAAATAGGTAAATGGTGAACCAAAACAACAAGAACAGTACATGGTGACTATATTAGAACACAATCAAACATGCCACCAATGCACGACACAAACAGACTGTCAGTTTTGGACCAAAAATGATAAATTAAACTGTGCAGTCTTAAATAAATCATTGTAACTCTGTGTGCTCTGTATTTATTCTCGTCAATTATTTTTGGTGCGCTTTGTCACGATCATTCTTATGATTTACTGCAAATGCAACCAGCCCCACAATAAAAAATATGAAACATATTATCCCGAAAGTTACATAAACCAAAGTGTCATAATGATCAGCATCCTGATCAGCATAATAAAAACACACAACACTCAATGCGAATAACGCCAACAACAGAACTATGCTTATAAATTTAAAGCAACCAGGTTCAGATGATGGACGTGGAGGAGGTCTGAAAACGGCAGATCTTAAAGACATAAGATATTTTGTTTCGTAAATAGGTAAATAATAAAACAAAACAACAAGAACAGTACATGGTTACTATATTAGAACACAATCAAACATGCCACCAATGCACGACAATGCATATCAAGCTTCTTGCTCACTTTTGACGGTGAGCTTAGGTTTTACTGTAGCTATCTTGAGTTTCATTCTTTTCATCATTTTGTTTATATTTCTGGTGCAAAAACTTGGAAAAGAGCGAAATGAGGTCTGTACTACTTGCAAATGCTTTCGTCATCCAACAACATGTTACGCTGAAAAGCATTGAGAGCCACAGGACAAACATCTGCACTTGACCAATCTATGCTTTTTTGAGCTTCTTCAATAAGCATTTTTTTTTGTAGTTTTGACCGAACACGTTTTTCTTCTGTAAATAGAAAGCAAATGAAACGAACGCCAAGTACAAGCATCAAACAACACACAACAGCATCATTCAGCACGATCATCATCATTTGTGCACATTTGCAAAATTCAATTTTTTATTTTTTTTTATGTTTAATTTGTATATTTTTATTTTTTTTCTTTCATTTTTTTTTTCAATTTTTTGAATATTGTTTATAAAATTATTTTGCGTGCATTTCACATAATCGAGCATAAGAGCATGGGAACGAGCATAGAAAAGAGCATAGAAACGAGCATAGAAACGAGCATAGAAACGAGCATAGAAATGAGTGAGACATCATGCATTTGCTGGATTTGCTTTGAGCCTGGTCATTGCTCACAGAACGGCAAACTTTTATCGGACATATGTGCTTGTCGTGGGTCCATGCGATTTATTCATCAAAAATGTCTTCTCAAAAACTGCATCACGAAAATGATTGATCAAAAAGATTGTACCATACTACAATGTTGCCGTCACTGCAACCAACAATATGATACTGCAGTAGTGACGCATCTTGCTGACNAAATAATTTTCGGGTCCGATTTTGTGCGATTTGATTTTGCTANTCAACTTCAAATTTGTTTAATTTTGGCAAATTCATGGATTGAGCAACAGGTCGACCGAGCGTTGTGTGCAATGAAAAACCTACAAACGGTTCTTGCGTTGACTCAAGTTTCGAGCTCTTTCAATTTGTCAATTGTAGAAAGAAATATCATGTATTCAATTGCTTGTTGCTTGCTGAAAAGAGGCCAATTGGATGATGCTGTTGTTGAGTTTTCGAAACTTTTCATGTTAGATCTCCATTCGTTTGGAATGTCAGAATATACACTAAACAGTGCCCACTGCGTTGCTGTCGCGTATCACAATGCAAAATCTTTTCTCAAAGCCGACGTTATTTATGCAATAATTCAAAAGAATTTTTCAACATTATCATCCACAATGTCTTTGCAAAATAGTGCGCAGTACGCAAAATTTCTGGAAAATTGGGCATTAACAAAACTCAATTTGAATGATCACGAAAATGCAACACAACTCGCGTGGACATCATTGAGTATTACAATTCCAATTTACGGCGCAACACACACAGTCACGTCTCTCACTGCTGAACGACTCGCAACTATTTTAATTACTGCAAATGATATCGACGCAATTGTGTTCGCACGCAACTTCTTCAAGCTACGAGAAACCAGACTTTGGTCAACATTCCCTGAGAGCAAACAAGATCTATTCGATTTTGTATGCAACTTCAAGAAAAGACAATTGAAAAAAATAGAACACGCATTGTCGATGAAAAAACGCAAACTGAGCGAAATGCACGCGCATCTATATTGCGACGAAGTGCTTGAACGATCTCCAAAACGTTCCAAAAAATGACAAATTTATTAAGTTTCTTGCCAATCAGTCTTTAGTCATAGCTGTGTTTTGCATGATTTGGAAATTGAGCTAATTGCATTTTGTTCGTCCTATAAGTTTGACGACTTGATCTTGGCAATGGTTTGTTAATTACCAGAGTAAGTATCAAACCTGTTAATGCTGATATCAGAAAAATCAACAATGCTGTTTTCTCGATTTGACTTCGCATAAGTGCAGTCATATATTTCAACTTTGCTAAATTTTAAATTGCATTAAATTGTCAAAAAGACCGTGGGTAAGAATTTATAACGCGGTTCAAGAAGTTTATTTGCTGAATTCAGCACAAATCAACACTCGTCATGCCGCGAGCCGATTGGCATTGGATTTACGCACTGGAAGACAGAAAACTGCGTACTATTTTGATTCAGTTGAAGCGTAATCATATTGAATAAATCCGAATACTCCCGAAGCATCTTGCACACAGCGTCTTTTTGCTTCTTCATCTTTTGCTTGCAAATTGCTTGCTGTGCTTGCAAAACCTCGATTTCTTTTTGCATTGCTTTCAATCTCATGCCTCCGTACACTAATACTGCAGACAAGCTTAAAACACCAGCCGCAGCACACAATGCCGCCATTTCGCTTTGCATGTGCATTGTTAGCTCAAAAACAATTTGCTCACACACTAAAGACAATTAACAAATAAAAATAATGAAAAAAATAAAAAGAATAAAAAGAAAACAAAGAATAAAAAAAAATCGACTTTTGACATTTGGGAGCATACTTTTGTTACATCGACTTTTGTTACATCGACTTTTGTTGCAAATCATACTTTTGACGGATACTGATTGAATGACAATTATTGTAGTTGTAGTTCATTCGTCGTAATTCGGCAGTTTATGTTGTTTTTTTGAAACAAAAGTTAGTAGCTTATTCAACTCATTTATCTGTATATGCAAACAATCACAGATATCTTAAACTCACAGAATTTATAACACGCGTGTCAATCGATCCGATAGGGCCTCTGAGAACGATTTCCTCCTGTGCATAAAACAAAATTGTCAACAACACAAACGTTGCTAGAGTCTCACAACACAACAAGTACAAAACAAACGTATGCACATTGCACGTGCCATGTTGCTTCTTGAGACGCTAAAGCCGAGCGTCATAAGATCGTTATCGGCCATAAGCATCATAAATTTCAAAACGTTTCGTAATATTTTTTGACTGATTCTTTTGCACGTACTGTAGATACTGATTTCGATTTGCGGCGCTGATAAGAGCTGTCAAAAAATGCAAAATAATAAAATTGTTAAAAAATAATTCAGTATCAACACAAAATATGCAAATTATGCCAAACAAACAATAGGTAACGCCATAACAAGTTCAATAAAAAATTTACGAGCACACTTTTGAACTGTCTTACTAACGCCGCCGCAAACATTGAAACACTGATAGTTTTGCCAAAACGGCGTGGAGTTGAAATCAAGATTTCCTGCTGAATTGAAGACCAGCTTCGCGACTTCAACAGCTGTGCGTGTTGTTTTGCAAATAGCTCTGGCTTTAATTTGAAAAAACTTTTTGTCGTCGCCCTAAGAAAATCTGCGTGGAACATGGACTGATGGAAGCTACGTTTCCATCCTAGCCCTGGAACACAAAATAGACGTAATCAGAACACAAAAATTTTCACATGCACACACAAATGCAACACAAACACATATTTACACACACACTTTCACATACACATATACCATCGAGCTTGCTGAGAAGCGCCTCACATTGTTCCATGTACTGTTCTGGAGACTTTACAGGTTCGCGGCCACCTGCGTAATACTCTTCTCCGGCTTTGCTCTCAACGAGCTTGGCTAAGTGCGCACTCAAAGCCGTCATTAACTTCGGTTTCGAATCTTCAAGTCTCTTTTTCTCTTTTTCTTGGTCAATAAGTGTTTCCATCATTTTATGGATTGTATCCGAAGATTTAAAAGCAAATTCTTGTACCATTACTCAATTTGTTTATTTATATATTTCAATACAATTTTGCAACAAATACCTGCAAACCTAAAAAAATGGAAGAAATTATGATAATGATTGTAGGAAAAAATAACACATATTCGAAAATCTGCACACAACACTACTTTGAATATCAATAGTACTAAATATGAAGTTGCCGAAGTTAAAAAAAGTTTCCGCAAAATATAAAAAATGTGCCATTGAACTGTACGGATCAAAATTTGTTTTTACAGAATTAGACAGTTTTTTTGCACATCGGAGAAAGTGTGCATGTTCAACATGCACTAATGACAAAACAACACCTGGCGCTCTTTGCTATCGACATCACTATATATATTATAAATACAAAGAAAACTCTGATTTTTTGACGGATCCAGAGGAAAGAAAGTTGTTTGATGAGGCAAAAGCGCATTATAATTCGGTAAATGCCAAACGCGCTCAAAACCAAGCCGAGGCAGACAAAAAAGACGCTGAGAATGGTAAATTAAACAAATGCGAAATTGAGACCTGCAACAAAAAAAGAATGCCCTCATCAATATATTGCGGCTCGCACAGATGTGCTGAACACAATTACTATAAATATCCCAACGAGAAAAACAAAAAAAAATTGGACGAATATATTGCGCATTTGGAGCAAAAAGAAGAGGAAAAAGCAGCAATAAGAGCGGATGGTCCGAATTGCCCAGAATGCGGCGAGACTGACGAAAAAAAGTTTACCAAATCAGCCACCGTCACTAGATATCAGAAATTGTGCAACAAATGCAAAACCGCAAAATATAGCGTATGCGACAAGCACAGCGAGCCGGGAAAAACATACTACAAGCATGCCTGCATTTATTGCAAGCTACTGGATGGAAAACAACCATTGATGCTGTGCCATGACAATGAATACTGCATTAATTACATTCACCGCCCTGCACACGCAATCTACGGCCTGAGTTGTGCAGAATGCTTCGCACGCAAAAATCCCGACCATCCGCATGTGATATATCTAAGAGACAAAGAGAAGATTTTTCATGCATTTTTGAAGAGCATCTTGCCAAATACCGAGATTTTGCACGATGTGCCTGTGCACGTGACTCTACCCAATGGCAAGCAAACCACCAGACGTCCAGATTTTCGCGCTGAAACAAAAGAAGTGATTTTTGACATTGAGTTTGATGAGCACCAGCACCAAACAATTCATTACAACACGCCCTGTGAGCAAATGAGATCGGATTTGATTTTCGAGGCCATGGAAAGCAGTGGGAAGAAGTACGTTTTGTTGCGATTCAACCCTGACGCTTTTACTGCTAAAAATGGTGACAAATTTCGCGCATGCTTGACACAAAATGCCTGCACAAAAGCAAGCATTTCAGACAAAGCACAGTGGGATATGCGCACATCCTACTTCAAATCTCGGCTTAACGAGTGGATGCAAACAGACGCCGAAAACCTGGACATATTCAATGTAGAATATTTGTTTTATGATGGTTTTGACACGTCGCAGTTACCGTTCGATGCGGGCAGTGGCGGCAGTAGCAGCGGCAGGAAGCGGAAGCGCTGAACTTACATTGCATTGTTTAAAAACTTGCACCATAATAAAGTTTGGTATTTAATAAAC
>JGI24539J26755_10000590_pt1 | contig 17133 bp, 14 predicted proteins | sample NorSeaMetagenome_2_FD_26755 | JGI IMG/M metagenome (IMG submission 26755) | reverse complement strand
ATTTGGGTGAATCATGTCTTCTTTATAATAACGATAATCTCGTAATTCATCCATCATGATTTCATAACTTGGAAAATAGAAAGTATTTTCTTGATTTTTTATGATTTGATGAAGNGCTGAAATTAAATGAGATTTACTTTGTTGATTTTCAATAAATCCATCTTTTAAATGACGAATAGGGGATACAGTAAAGATGAAATTTATATCTGGATTAACTTTTTTAATTAAAGAAATTATTGACGAAAGACTTTTATTAATTTCTACTATGGATAATAGTTCTTTTTTAAATTTATGTTGGGAGACTTTATGGCAATTAGCAACAATTTCATCAGATTCTAACAAACGATATACCCAAGATGTTCCTAGTGTAATTATGATATGAGAACTACTTTTTAAAGCTATGTTTATTGATGCTGACGCCTTGTTAAGTTTTTCTATGATCTCGTCTTTAGATGAGGAACTCAGTTTTGAATGTGCTTCAAAAGACTGCCATCGTTCATTTAAAAAAAAGATGTCTTTTTCAGTATATTCTTTTTCACAAAGGGCATTTTTAATAATTGTTTCAATTGCTTTTGGATGAAATAAAATACCAAAAGGATTAAGTATCGACTGAAATTTATGATAACTTAACTTTTGCCCAATATTATCTGAAAAACAAGAGCCTAGTAAAATTATTCTAGAATTNTAATCTATAGGATCACTTGTATTTTTTGAAAATGGTATGTGCGTTTGAAGATTCAAAAACTGGTTTTAACTTGATTTNCCTTTTGTATTTTTAATTTTTGATAACTGACAGCTTAATATTANCCCAAATACGTTATTGCTTTTTCTAAAGCTTCCTGAATTCCTGAAGGATTTTTTCCACCTGCTGTTGCAAAAAATGCTTGACCACCTCCGCCACCTTGAATATANTTTCCTAATTCTCTAACAATAGTTCCTGCATTTAGATTTTTACTAGCTACAATTTCTTTTGATACGTAACAGGTTAAGGTCGCTTTTCCATTTGTCTCAGCTCCAAACAATAAAAATAAATTTTTAAACTCACTTCCTAATTCGAATGCCAGCGTTTTGATACTATTTGCATCTAAATCAATTTTTTTTGCTAAAAATTGAACTTCATTGATTTCTTTNAGTTCATTTTTCAAATCANTNTTAAGATGCTTAGCTTTTGCTTTTATCAACTGATCTAGTTGTTTNTTTAATGCACTATTTTCTTGNTGNAGGGAAAGAATTGCTTTAACAGGTTCTTTTGGATTATTAAGTATGTCTTTAATCTCTTGGTAGCTACTATTATTTTTTAAATAATATTCTTTAGTAGCATCCATGGTAATTGCTTCAATTCTTCTTATACCAGCAGCTACAGCTCCCTCAGATTTAATTTTAAAATGCCAAATTTCTGAGGTATTTGTGACGTGAGTTCCACCACATAATTCAATAGATTGTCCAAAACGAATAGACCTAACTTTATCTCCATATTTTTCACCAAATAAACTTATTGCACCATCAGCAATTGCTTCTTCTTTTGGGATACTACGTTTTTCTTTCAATGGAAGTTTTCCTTCAATTCTCGCATTCACAAAATATTCCACATCATGTAACTCCTCTGAAGTTAGTTTGGAAAAATGAGAAAAATCAAAACGTAAATGTTTAGAATTCACAGCACTTCCTTTTTGTTCTACATGCACTCCTAACACTTCACGAAGGGCTTGGTGCAGAAGATGAGTTGCACTATGGTTTGCTGAGGTTCTATGACGTTGCTTTTGATCTACAACAGCATTAAAAGGTTCTTCTAGATTTTTAGGCAAGTTTTTTGTAAAATGAATAATAACGTTATTCTCTTTTTTAGTATTTAAAATATAAAGCACATCTCCATGAATATCTTCCAAATACCCTTTGTCACCAACTTGTCCTCCACCCTCTGGATAGAAAGGAGTTTGGTTAAAAACTAATTGATATTGATCACCTTCTTTTTTTGAGGTAACTTTTCTAAAGCGAGTAATTTGCACCTTAGATTCTGTTGCATCAAAACCGTTAAAACCTATTTCAGCTTCCTTACTAATGGGGGTCCAATCTTCAGTTGAAGATTCACTTGCAGAACGTGAACGTTCTTTTTGCTTTTTCATTTCAATATGAAAATCGTCTTCGTTTAAAACGAACCCTTTTTCTCTTAAAATTAGCGAAGTTAAATCTATTGGAAATCCGAATGTATCATACAATTCAAAGGCTTTTTTACCTGAAACCTCTTTAGAGTCTGAAGTTTCGATAATTGTATCTAACATTATAAGTCCTTGATCTAATGTTCTTAAAAAAGAAGTTTCTTCTTCTTTAATTACATTTTCAATCAATTGTTTTTGAGCTTTTAATTCTGGAAATGCAGTACCCATTTTTTCAGAAAGAATGTCTATCAATCTATACATAAAGGGTTCTTTTTTATGTAGGAATGTAAATCCGTAACGAACAGCTCTTCTCAAAATTCTTCGGATCACATAGCCTGCACCTGTATTACTGGGTAATTGTCCATCGGCAATTGAAAAAGCAACAGCTCTAACATGATCTACAATTACTCTTATAGCAATATCCTCTTTTTCATTTTCACCATAAATTACAGAAGAAATTGCTTCGATTTCTCTAATTAACGGAGTAAAAATATCTGTATCATAATTAGATTTTACATTTTGTAAAACCATACATAGACGTTCAAATCCCATTCCTGTATCTATGTGTTTAGCAGGTAAGTCCTCCAGGGATCCATTAGCTTTTCTATTGTACTGCATAAAAACTAAGTTCCATATCTCAACGACTTGTGGATGATCCATATTAACTAAACTTTTTCCATCTACAGCAGCCTTTTCTTCATCAGTTCTAATATCTACATGAATTTCAGAACACGGTCCACAAGGTCCTTGCTCACCCATTTCCCAGAAATTATCCTTCTTGTCACCCATTAAAATACGGTCTTCAGGAACAATCTCCTTCCATAAATCAAATGCTTCTTGATCAATTGGCAAATTATCTTTATCAGTGCTACCCTCAAAAATTGTAACGTAAAGCATGTCTTCAGAGATACCATACACCTCTGTTAATAGTTCCCAAGCCCATGCTATGGCCTCTTTTTTGAAATAATCTCCAAAGCTCCAATTCCCTAACATTTCAAACATGGTATGGTGATAGGTATCGTATCCAACCTCCTCTAAATCATTGTGTTTTCCTGAGACTCTAAGACATTTTTGCGTGTCAGATATTCTGGTGTTTTTTGGGATTTTATTTCCTAAAAAATACTCTTTGAATGGAGCCATTCCTGAATTAGTGAACATCAACGTGGGATCATCTTTCAAAACCATAGGAGATGAAGGAACAATTTGATGAGATTTTTCTTTAAAAAATTTTAAAAAATGAGAACGAATTTCTTTAGATTTCATAAATCAAAAGTTGATTTTCTTTTACCGTTAATGTTAAAATTTATACTTGAAATGAGTCAAAGTTATTGTTAGTGAAACATTTTGTAAATTTGCTTTTGTTAATTTATAAATTACTTTCTCTTATCGTAGTTTATAGTAACAAAAGTAGCATATTTAGATTTATGGCAAAAGTAAAATATTATTACGACTCTGATACCCTAAGCTATCGTAGAATAGAAAAATCAAAAGGAAATATTTCTAAGATAATTATTCTAAGTTTCTTTGGGCTTGTTCTAATAATGTTCTCAGGTTTTGTTGTATTAAGTCAGTTTTTAAAAACTCCAAATCAATTAGCACAAGAGAGAGAGTTAGAAAATCTNAAATTTAATTACGAACTCTTAAANAAACGATTAGACGAAAGCTCTTCTATTTTATCACAATTACAACAAAGAGATAACAATATCTACAGAGCTTATTTTGAGGCTAATCCTATTCCAGAAGAACAACGTAAAGCTGGTTTTGGTGGTGTAAATAGATATAGTTATTTAAATGGTTATGACAATTCTAAACTCATAAAAGAAGCTACAAAAAAAATAGATATTTTATCGAAACAAATGGTTGTTCAATCGAAGTCATTGGATGAAATAGTTGTATTGGCAAAAAATAAAAAAGAAATGCTAGCTTCAATACCAGCAATTCAGCCAGTCGCAAATAAAAATTTGAAACGCATGGCTTCTGGCTATGGATACCGTATACACCCCATTTATAAAACTAGAAAGTTTCATTGGGGAATGGACTTTTCCGCACCAANAGGCACACCAGTATATGCTACAGGAAACGGAAAAATAGAGAAGGTGAAACGATCTAGGAGAGGTTATGGAAACCAAGTGAAAATAAATCACGGATTTGGGTATAAAACATTTTATGCACATCTAGAAAAATACACTGTTCGTAAAAATCAAAAAGTAAAACGAGGAGATTTAATTGGTTATGTAGGGACCTCAGGGATTTCAACAGCTCCTCATCTTCATTATGAAGTGATAAAAGGAAATAAAAAATTAAATCCAGTATATTTTTATTTTAGTGATTTAACTGCAGAAGAATATGATAGAATGTTAGAATTGGCCTCACAAGAAAATCAATCACTAGACTAATGGAAATTGACCTGCCCGAAAAAAGATATTATAAAATAGGTGAGGTAGCCAAAGCATTTAATGTAAATACTTCTTTAGTTCGTTTTTGGGAAAAAGAATTTGAAATTATTAAGCCAAAAAAAAATGCAAAAGGAAATCGTTTATTTACTTCCAACGATATCTCCAATTTCAAGCTTATATATAACCTCGTCAAAGAAAGAGGTTTTACTTTAGAGGGAGCGAAACAAAAATTAAAGAAAAATCCACACGGTACGATAAAAAATCATGAAATCGTAAGTAGATTAGAATCTGTAAAAGCGGAACTAATTCAGATAAAAAATCAATTATAAAATACTATGCATGCATAGTATTTTATAATTATTTGTCCTATCTTCGTAGCTTAAGTTAAAATAAAAACACCAATTTTTAAAAACGTAAGATAATATGGCTGAAAAATATGTTGACATAGATACATTAAAATATCTTCTTTATGATATTCACAATTTAGAGGAGCTTTTAGTTAGAGATCGCTTTCAAGATCACGATAAAGAATCACTAGACATGTTTATAGATTCAGTCAAAGAGTTTGCTGATAGAGAACTATTTCCATATGTAAAAGAAATGGATGAAAATCCTGCTTACCATAAAGATGGAAAAGTATTTGTGCATGATCAAGTAAAAACAATGATGTATAAGGGAGGAGAAATGGGTCTAATTTCTGCCCCATTTAATTATGAAGATGGAGGAATGCAAATTCCATTTTTATCACATACCGCTGCTACTTATATTTTAGATGCTGCAAATAATCATTTGCCTGGTTATGCAGGGTTAACTCAAGGAGCTGCAGAGCTTATNATTCATTTTGCAAATAAGGAATTAAATAAAGCCTATGTNCCAAACATGCTTTCTGGCCAATGGGGTGGTACAATGTGTTTAACAGAACCACAAGCTGGAAGTTCTTTGTCTGATATTGTTACAAAGGCAACACCCACCCAAGANGGTTATTATAAAATTACAGGACAGAAAATTTTTATTTCTGGAGGAGATAATAATTTTACTGAAAATGTAGTTCATTTAGTACTCGCTAGAATTGAAGGAGCGCCAAAAGGAACAAAAGGAATTTCTTTATTTGTTGTTCCTAAGAATCGTCCATCAAGTGATGGGTCGCTAGAATTTAATGATGTGACTACAGTTGCAGACTTTCAGAAGATGGGACAACGAGGNTATTGTACTACTCATTTAGGTTTTGGAGATGCAGACGACTGTAAAGGATGGATTGTAGGAGAGCCAAATGAAGGTTTAAAGTACATGTTTTTAATGATGAATTCTGCAAGAATTGCGGTAGGAAGAGGAGCATCAGGTATTGCTTGTGCTGCTTATCATGCTTCTTTACAATATGCAAATGAACGTCCTCAAGGTAGAAAGCTATCAAGTGATGGTAAGAAAAACCCTGCAGAGAAGCAAGCTCTAATCATAGAGCACCCAGATGTTAGAAGAATGCTATTGATGCAAAAATCTGTTGTGGAAGGGTCTATGAGTTTGGTTTTTTTAGCAGCGAAGTATTATGATATCATAGAAACAGCAACCTCACCAGAGGAAAAAGAAAAATATAATCTTTTGTTGGAGATGATTATCCCAATTGTAAAAACATATCCTTCAGAAGCTGGATCTGCTTCTGTAAATAATGGATTACAAGTATTAGGGGGTTACGGTTTCTGTGCAGATTTTATCTTGCAACAATATTACAGAGATATTAGAATATCTGCCTTGTATGAGGGAACAACAGGAATTCAATCTCAAGATTTATTGGGTAGAAAGGTAACCATGAGTAACGGAAAGGCACTACAATTACTTTCTGCTGAAATTATGACAACAATTAAAGCGGCTTCAGCAATAGATGAATTACAACCTTATGCCAATACGCTAGGNGCAAAATTAAAACTTACAGAAAAAGTATTGAGTCATTTAATGCCTCATGCGATGAAAGGAGATTACGAAAGGTATCTTGCGGATGCTTCTATTTTTATGGAATTTTTCAGTTTAATATTAATGAGTTGGACATGGTTAGACCTTGGAGTTCATGCAACTAAAGCTGCTGGATCTGATGGAACCTATTCAAAAGAATTCTATGAAAGTAAAATTCATACCATGAAATACTTTTTTACGTATGAGTTGCCAAAAACTACAGGATTATCTGAAATTTTATTGAATACTGAATCCATTACCATTAAGAAAGAAACAGAACCTGTAATGTAATGAATACTCATCAACAATTTAATTTAGAAGGAAAGGTAGCAATCATAACAGGCTCTAGTAAAGGAATAGGGAAAGCTATAGCAAAAGGATTNGCTGAAAAAGGGGCACACGTAATAATTAGCAGTAGAAGCCAAGACGCTTGTGATGAGGTGGTGAAAGAATTTAGTGAACTAGGACTAAAAGCCACTGGAATTGCTTGTCATATTGGTAAAGAAGATCAAAGGAAAGCTTTGGTAGATCAAACAATTAATGAACTAGGCCGCATAGATATTTTAGTAAACAATGCTGCCATTAACCCTGTTTTTGGACCTATTGAAGATGTAGACCCGGCAATTTTTGATAAGATTATGGATGTAAATGTAAAAGCACCATGGGCATTGTCAAATTTAGTCTTACCACACCTGCAAGAACATAAAAATGGGAGCATTATAAATATAGCCTCTGTAGAAGCTTTAACCCCTGGGTTGGGATTAGGATTGTATAGTACAAGTAAAGCTGCTATATTAATGCTAACAAAAAATCAAGCAAAAGAATGGGGTCAATATGGAATTAGAGCTAATGCCATATGTCCAGGATTAATTCAAACAAAATTTAGTGCCGCATTATGGACTAATGAAAAGCTATTAAATAAAGTGCAAAAAACTATTCCAAGTGGTCGTATGGGACAGCCAGAGGAAATGGTTGGTATTGCTGCTTTATTAGCTTCAAATGCAGGTGCATATATGACAGGAGGCGTATACACTGCAGATGGTGGATATATGATCGCTGGTTAAAATTAAATAAACTTATGAACTTCGAATATTCTCAAAAATCAGTAGATCTACAAAAAAAACTCACTGATTTCATTGACAAACACATTGTACCTGTAGAAGAAGAATTCTACGCTTTCCAAAAAGATCCAGAAAATATTTGGACACGTTGGCCTAAAATAGAAGTACTAAAACAAAAAGCTAAAGATGCAGGGTTGTGGAATCTTTTTTTACCTAAAGATTATGGAGATTTAAGCCCGGGTTTAACAAATTTGGAATATGCTCCTTTAGCAGGAATTATGGGGAAACGTATTTGGATTTCAGAAATTTTTAATTGTTCTGCACCTGATACTGGAAACATGGAAGTATTAGCCAAATACGGAAGTGATTCTCAAAAGAAAGAATGGTTAACTCCATTGATGAATGGTGAAATTCGTTCGGCATTTTTAATGACTGAGCCAGAAGTAGCCTCTTCAGATGCTACAAATATTGAAACTTCTATTGTTTTAGATGGAGATCATTATGTAATTAATGGTAGAAAATGGTGGTCTAGCGGTGGTATGGATCCACATTGTAAGGTAGCCATAGTGATGGGGAAAACAGACCCAACTGCGCATCGCCATCAACAACAAAGTATGGTATTGGTTCCTTTAGATACTCCTGGACTAAAAATTATTCGACCGCTATCTGTTCTTGGGTTTTATGATTCACCAGAAGGTCATGCAGAAATTGAGTTAAACAATGTTCGTGTTCCTAAAGAGAATTTAATTTTAGGTGAAGGAAGAGGTTTTGAAATTGCTCAAGGTCGTCTTGGGCCAGGTAGAATTCATCATTGTATGAGACTAGTAGGTATGGCGCAATATGCACTAGAACTAATGTCAAAAAGAACCTTAGAGCGTGAAGCTTTTGGTAAGAAGTTTTATGATTTTAGTAATATTCGTCAGGAGGTTGCTATTTCAAAATGCGAAATAGAGCAAGCCCGATTGTTAACACTTTCAGCGGCAGATAAAATGGATAAATTAGGCAATAAAGACGCTAAAGATATCATAGCCATGATAAAAATTGTTGCTCCAGATATGGCTTTAAAAGTCATCGATAGAGCTATTCAAATTCTTGGAGGAAAAGGTGTTGGACCAGACACACATTTGGCGCATTATTTTGCAATTGCTAGGATGTTGCGTTTGGCAGATGGCCCAGATGAAGTACATATGTATCAGTTAGGGAAAAGTGTCATTCGATCTTATGGAAAACTATAATTATGTCTAATCAAGAAGTTCGAAAAGGGGAGGAATTACCAGAAAAAAATCTCAAAGAATTTTTACACCAACATCATTTGATTAATTCGCTTCAAAGTGAATTATTTGTCAAGCAGTTTACACATGGGTATTCTAATTTAACCTATTTAATATCTCTAGAGGATAAGGAATATGTACTGCGTAAGCCTCCAGTTGGAGCTATTAAACGCGGTCATGACATGAGTAGAGAGTTTAAAGTTCAAACTGCAGTAAAAAAAGAGTTTTCTAAAGTTCCAAAAATGTTTGCGTATTCAAATGATGAGGCTATCCTTGGAAGTGAATTCTACATTATGGAAAAAGTAGATGGAATTATTCTAAACTTTAAGGAAGCTAAACATAGAGCCATCCCAGTTCATGATTATAAAACCATTGCCAATACTTGGTTAGACACCTTTACAGAATTACATACATTAGATTATAATTCGGTTGGGTTGTCTGATCTAGGAAAACCAGAGGGTTATGTAGACAGGCAAGTAACCAATTGGGGAAAACAATACCTAAAAGCAGCAACACAAGATGTTCCTGCGGCTCTTGAAGTTATGCAATGGATGCAAGAACATCAACCAAAAACCTATCAACATTGTTTAATACACAATGACTATAAATATGATAATGTTGTTTTTAAAGATACTTCCTGGAAAGATATCACTGCAGTTTTAGATTGGGAAATGGCTACACTTGGTGATCCATTAATGGATTTAGGAACATCACTTGGATATTGGACTTTGGCTTCAGATCATGATTTTGTAAAGCAAGGCATTCCTTCCCCAACAATTTTTGAGGGGAACCCAATTAGAAGTGAAATCGTTGCCGCTTATTCAAAGAAATCTGGAAAAGATATTCATAATATCGTATTTTATTATGCCTTTGGCTTGTTTAAAATAGCTGTGATAGCTCAGCAAATATATTATAGATATAGTAAAGGNTTAACGTCAGACCCTCGTTTTGCTCACCTAGATAAAGCCGCAGAGTTGTGCTGTAATTTAGCNTTAAAATCTATAAAAACAAATTCTATAGATTAGCAATGAGTGGGCAAATAGATTTACAAAGTGGTATAAAGCAATTACAAGAATTTCCTGATGGACAACCTGTTTTTATGCTTAATTATTTGAATTATAAAGAAACAGTTGCAGAAACAGGAAAAACAGGCAAGGAAACCTATGCAGATTATTTAAAAGCTGCTGTTCCTTTTTTTAATACTTTAGACGCNGAGATTATATTTAAAGGATNACCGNTAGCCACTATTATAGGGCCTTCAGATGAATCTCTTTGGGATGAGGTACTTATTGTACGATATGCCAATAAAAATGAGTTTATGAAATTAATGGCAATGAAAGATTATCCAAGAGCTCTTAGGTCTTTGGCGTTGTCTGATTCTCGATTAATTCTTTGCAAGTAGTTTTTTTAATAAAAAATAAACGCTTTAGTAGCGTATTAAATTAATAATCATCTATAAAATTAAATTAAGTAATATGGAAGTGAAAAATAAAGTAGTAATTGTAACAGGAGCAGGATCAGGAATTGGAAAAGCAGCGGCAATTCATTTTGCTAGTTATGGTGCAATAGTAGTTGTTTCTGATATTAATTTAGATAGTGCTAAAAAAGTAGCAGATGAAATTGTAACTAATGGAGGTGAATCCTTAGCTGTTAAAACAGATGTCACTAAGTTTAATGAAGTTGAAGATTTAGTACATCAAACCTTAAGCAATTATGAAAAATTAGATGTAATTGTAAATAATGCGGGAATTGGTCCTAATTTACTGCCAACACATAAAGCTAGATTAGAGGATTGGGATAAGGTAATTGCTGTAAACCAAACAGGTGTTTTTTATTGTATGAAAGTAGCGCTGCAGCAATTTTTAAAACAAGGACATGGTAATATTGTGAATATTGCTTCTTTAGCAGGGTTGAAGGCTTCACCTAATAATATTAGTTATAGTGCCAGTAAATTTGCTGTGGTAGGAATGACCAAATCGGCAGCGATGGAATATGCAACTAAAAATATACGAGTAAATGCTGTTTGCCCTGGGTATACGGAGTCTGCTTTATTAGATCAGTTAATTAACGCAAAACCAGAGATGGATGCTATTTTAAAGAGTGTTATACCTATGAAACGCTATGGAAAGGCTAGTGAAATTGCAGATGCAATAGTTTGGTTAGCTTCTGATCAAACAAAATTCATGACCGGTCAAACCATTACCCTAGACGGAGGAACCTCTTTATAGTTTTTACGTTAATTTATTAGAAGTTTAGATATAAAAGAAAGCTTTTAGATGCTGTATTAAATATTAATATTTATGAGAAAAATTATAGGTATATGTTGTTTGTTTATAATAGGTAGTTGTAAGGATGTTGGAGAATTAGAGGTTAAAGTTAAACTACCAGAAATTTTAGAAGAAGTTTCTGGAATCCAATATTCTCAGAAAGAAGATGCCTTTTGGATGCTTAACGATAGCGGTAATTCACCCAGTTTATATTTAGTTTCTGAACAAGGTGAGCTTTTGAGAAACCTACAAATTAATGCTGAAAATACAGACTGGGAAGATATTACTAAAGATCAGCAGGGGAATATATATATTGGAAATTTTGGAAACAATGCAAACCAAAGAAAAGACCTTGTCATTTTAAAAGTGAATGCCTCTGATTTAATGTCTACTTCAAAAATAAATGTTGAAAAAATTCAATTTTACTATCCAGAGCAGCAACAGTTTCCTCCAAAAGAAAAGTACTTTGATACAGAAGGTTTTTTTGAATGGAACGGGTTTTTATACATTTTCACAAAAAGTAGGGTTGAGAATGAAATTGGAAGAACATTCTTATATAAAATTCCTAATAAAGTTGGAAATCACTCAGCCGAGTTGATTTCAGATTTCACAACCTGTCCAGACAAAGGTTGCTGGATTACTGCAGCAGATATCTCTGAGGATGGAAAAAAAGTGATACTATTAAATCATTCCTCTGCCTGGGTATTTGAAGATTTTATCGGAGACGATTTCTTTTCTGGAACCTCAAAAGCGTATCCTTTTTATCATACTTCCCAGAAAGAATCGATTACTTTTAAAAATAAAACAAGCGTTTATTTAGCAGATGAGGATGAATCAGGAACAAACAAGGGACGAAATTTATATGAATTCCAATTACAGCAGTAAAGAATTATAAGACGTTTTTTTTGAGCTAGGAGCTACACGATAGCATTGAACACCCAATTTTATCTCTAGCCCATTCAGGTCTTTTTGCAAACCAATGTTCTAGTTTTGGTTGCTCTGAATATGGGTTTTTTAAGAGTTCGTAGATTTCTTCAACTAACGAAAAATCACCTTTATCTGCCTTGTCTATAGCTAATTGAGCCATGTAATTTCGGAGTACAAATTTAGGGTTTGTAGTTTTCATACGTTGTTCACGTTCCTCATAGGATATGGTTTCCCTTTCCAAACGTTTTGCATAGGTAATAAACCAATGTTTCCAGTCAGTCAAAACTTTTCCAACTAATTTTTCTGAAGAATAAAAAGCATCTTGAATTAATTCAATTCCTTTTTCTGGTTGTTTTTGGTTAAAAGAACTCAACAATCTAAAGAATATTGTCATGTCTGTTTCTATGACTTGAAGATGATCTTCTAAAGATTGAATTAAGTTAATATCTGTTTCCTCGGCTAAAAATAATCCTAATTTAGCTCGCATCATCTCCAGAGACTTTTGTGAAAAGTTGCTTTTATACTCTTCTAGTATTTTTTCTAAAGGTGCTGCTTCATCAATTAATGGATAGAGTGCATTGGCTAATTGATATAGATTCCATAATCCAATATTAGGCTGGTTTCCGTAGCGATACCTTTTGTGCTGTTTGTCAGTGGTATTTGGTGTCCAGCCTAGATCAAAACCTTCAAGCCATCCATAAGGTCCATAATCAATAGTAAGACCAAGAATAGACATGTTATCTGTATTCATAACTCCATGAACAAAACCTATTCGTTGCCAGTGAATAATCATTTCCAAGGTTTTATTAGTTACTTCTTGAAAGAATTTTAGGTATACTTCTTTACAGGGATTTCCTAAATGTGAAAAATGGTTTTTTATGGTATAATCCGTTAAGATTTTTAAATTTTTAACATCATTTCTTGCAGCAAATAGTTCAAAATTTCCAAAACGTAAAAATGTTTTAGCTACTCTGGAAACAATGGCACCCTTTTCATAATCAGGATTACCATTATACATCATATCTCTCAATACTTGATCACCAGTTAAACTCAATGATAGCGATCTAGTGGAGGGTACTCGAAGATGGTGCATGGCTTCACTACATAAATACTCTCTAATGGAGGAACGCAATACAGCCAATCCGTCTGCAGTTCTAGAATACGGTGTTGGACCAGCTCCTTTAAGTTGTACAGCCCAATTTTTAATTTCTCCTAGATTTATTGCTCTTCCGTCTCCTAATTGACCGGCCCAATTTCCAAATTGATGCCCAGCGTAGCACATTGCATAGGGTTTTGAGTTTTCTATATTGGCATTACCTGTTACATAAAGTAAGAATTCTTTAGATTGAATATCCTCATCAGAAAATCCTAATTCTTGTTGCATTTCATCGCAAACATGNACTAAACTTGGGTTTGCAGTTTTAGTAGGNTTCACAAATGAATAAGCAGCAAATTCTACCTGACGTCTCGAATTTTCTTGAATAGGATCTCCAGGTAATTGATCTGTAAATTGATTTGTAATGTTTAGTTTCAGAATGTAATTTATTTAATCAATTAATTTATCTGCGTGCATAGCTCTTAATTTTTGCAATTTTGGATTGATTACAAATGAACAATAGCCAGAATTTTGATTGTTTTTATAATAGGCTTGATGTTCTTTTTCTGCTTCATAAAAAGTAGCGAGAGCACTAATTTCGGTAACTATTTTTTCATTAAAATGAGTTGCTAATTCTTTAATAACAAGATGTGCAAGCTTTTCTTGNTGAGNATTNTGATAAAAAATAACAGATCGATATTGAGTCCCTACATCTGCTCCTTGACGATTCAATTGTGTTGGATNATGAGTGGTCATAAAGATGATTAAAATAGATTCATAGGATATGATATTTTCATCATAGGTAACTTGAATTACTTCTGCATGCCCAGTTAAACCAGAACATATTTCTCTGTAGGTTGGTTTTCCAGGAGCATTCCCACCACTATATCCAGAGACTACTTTTTCAATCCCTTTTACTTCTAAAAATACTGCTTCTGTACACCAAAAACATCCACCTCCAAAAGTAGCTTGTTGTAGANTACTCATCTGTTTTTTTTAATTGTATTGAGGCAGAATTTACACAATATCGAAGTCCACTTGGCTCAGGGCCATCAGGAAATACATGTCCGAGGTGGCTGTCACACGTATTGCACAGTACTTCTACTCTTATCATTCCAAAAGAATCATCTTTTATATATTGAATAGCATTTTTTTCTATAGGTTGCGTAAAGCTTGGCCATCCAGAGCTTGAATCAAACTTAATAGTAGAGTCAAATAAGTTCGTATTACAACAAATACATTGATAGATTCCTCCTTCAAAAATAGAACAAAGCGATCCAGTGTGAGGTCTTTCAGTTCCGTGTAATCTACTAATTTGAAATTGCTCTGGTGTTAATATTGCACGCCATTCTTTCTCAGTTTTTTCAACTCTTTTGTGTGGTGTAGGGTTTCCATTCACTGAAAAGTGAATAACATCTTTCCATGTAATCATTTCTCTTAATTTTATATAAAATTAATGAAATAGAATGAGATTAAAGAAGATCTGTACGGATCTATTTTTGTCTAAAATAAATTGTGATGGGTACTCCAGAAAAATTATAATGTTCTCTCAACTGATTTTCAACATACCGTTTGTAAGGGTCTTTTACATATTGAGGTAGATTAGAGAAAAATGCAAATTGAGGTGTTGGTGTAGGCAATTGCATACAATACTTAATTTTTACAAATTTACCTTTTGTTGCAGGAGGAGAGTTCTGTTGAACAATTTCCAACATGGTTTCGTTCAGTTTACTGGTAGAAATTCTTCTTTTTCTATTTTCAAAGACTTCTACTGCTGTTTCTATTGCTTTTAGAAGACGTTGCTTTGTGAGCACTGATGTGAAAATAATTGGAACATCTGTAAAAGGAGCAATTTGTCTTCGTACCTGAGCTTCAAAATCACGCATGGTATTGGTTTCTTTTTCAACCAAATCCCATTTATTAATTAAGATGATAACTCCTTTTCTATTTTTATCTGCCAACCAAAAAATATTCTGATCTTGGCTTTCAAAACCACGGGTGGCATCCACCATTAAAATGACTACATCTGAATATTCGATAGTTCTAACGGCACGCATTACAGAGTAAAACTCTAAATCTTCTTTTACTTTAGATTTCTTTCTAATTCCGGCAGTATCTACTAAATTAAAATCAAAACCAAAACGATTGTATTTTGTATCTATAGAATCTCTTGTAGTACCCGCTATATCAGTTACAATATTTCTATCTTCNCCAATTAAGGCATTAATAAAGGATGATTTNCCTGCATTTGGTCTTCCAACAACTGCAAAACGTGGTAATTCTTCTTTTTCTAAATCTATTGCCTCAGGTTCTGGCATTTTAGCTACAATGGCATCTAAAATATCACCTGTTCCACTTCCATTTATTGAAGAAATTGTGTGGTAATCACCAAGNCCTAAGTTGTAAAACTCAACTGCGTCTGCATCTCTCATGGCATTGTCAACCTTATTGACTGCAATAAAAATNGGTTTCTTTACTTTTCTTAAAATTTTAGCCACTTCAGCATCCATNGGAGTAATACCTTCCTCCACATCAACTACAAAAACAATAATATCTGATTCTTCTATAGCAAGTTGAACCTGCTTTCTAATTTCACCTTCAAAGATGTCATCTGAACCAACGATATACCCTCCAGTGTCTATTACCGAAAATTCTTTTCCATTCCAATCTGATTTACCGTAATGTCTATCACGAGTAACTCCGCTAACAGAATCAACAATGGCCTCTCTCCGTTGAACTAAACGATTAAAGAGTGTTGATTTTCCAACATTAGGTCTTCCTACTATGGCAACAATACTACTCATGAAAGTGAAATTTTGTGCAAAGATACTATTTTACAGTAGACTAGCTAAGAGATGTGAGTTTGTTTATAATCATTTTTGGTTATAGCCAAAACGTTTGAGTTCTTTATCATTTGAGCGCCAATTTTTATTTACTTTGACATACAATTCTATAAATATTTTTTTTCCAAAGAAAAACTCTAAATCCTTTCTGGCTTCGGCACCCACTCTTTTTATTGAAGCGCCTTTGTGACCAATAATAATTCCTTTTTGTGTTTCTCTTTCTACCATAATTAGAGATCGAATTCGAATAATTTTCTCTTCTTCAATAAAACTTTCAGTTTCTACTTCTACAGAATATGGAATCTCTTTTTTGTAATGTGTTAGAATTTTTTCTCGTATTTTTTCATTCACAAAAAAACGCTCAGGTTTATCTGTTAATTGATCTTTTGGGTAAAATGCTGGTCCTTCGGGGAGCAATTCAATTATTTTATTAAAAACGGTTTCTATATTAAATTTTTCTAGTGCAGAAATTACATAGGTAAATGAGTTTGGCACTTTATTCTTCCAGTAGGCTATTTTTTCTTCTACCTCTTCTTGTGTAGATTTATCAATCTTATTAATTAATAGAATAACAGGAATCTTTGTGTTGATAATTCGTTTGAAAAAGGNCTCATTTTTTAATTCTTTTTCTCCAATTTCAACCATGTAAATTAAAATATCTGCATCATCAAAAGCAGACTTCACAAAATCCATCATAGATTCTTGTAACTGATAGGCAGGATTTAAAATTCCTGGGGTATCTGAAAAAATGATTTGATGATCTTCGTCATTAACAATTCCAAGAATGCGATGTCTAGTGGTCTGTGCTTTTGCTGTAATGATTGATAGTTTTTCTCCTACCAAAGCATTCATTAAAGTTGATTTTCCAACGTTTGGATTTCCAATAATATTTACAAAACCTGCTTTGTGTGTCATGAGGCAAAGATATATTGTTTTTTATGGATTTGTTTATTATTCCTATAAACTTGTAAGCCAACAAACTACCAATAATCTAATAAAATAATGAGGTTTTTTTGGTGGTTGGTCTTTTTTTGCAGTATCTTTGAGGTCTAAATCGCGGGATAGAGCAGTAGGTAGCTCGTCGGGCTCATAACCCGAAGGTCATTGGTTCGAGTCCAATTCCCGCTACTAAAACAATAAAACGGTTATACTATTATAGTGTAACCGTTTTT
>JGI24539J26755_10000588_pt1 | contig 17159 bp, 17 predicted proteins | sample NorSeaMetagenome_2_FD_26755 | JGI IMG/M metagenome (IMG submission 26755) | reverse complement strand
GTGCCTTCATTAGCAACGGCTTTATCAATGGCTGACAAAAGCACAGGGTTGGTCTGAAAGTCTCCATCCACTATGGCTTTGCCAATACGAGTGTAATTTTGGTACACCACTCGGCCCGCACCAATGTTCATGTGACCCACTTCGGAGTTACCCATCTGGCCATCTGGTAGGCCCACATCGGCTCCAGACGTGCCTACTAAAGTATGACAATGATCCGCTAATAGACCGTCCCAAGTGGGTGTGTTTGCGACTGCAATGGCATTAGAAGTTGATGTTTGGCTTTGTCCCCATCCATCAAGAATGATGAGGGCTTTAGGACTAGAAGTGGTCATGGTGTCTGTTATTGGCAAATGGCAAGATATTTTAGCAGTCTACCTCCAATTTATCCATGCTATGGCGTATAATGCCGCCGGACTTGTCGTCCTTATGGCGACCCAGAACCTATTAATTGTTGGGAATAATAAAGCTTATGGAACGTTACCTCGAATTTGCAATCAATCACTGGGAAATGGTCGTGGCCTTGGTGCTAACACTATTGGTGTTATTGATCACAGAACGCCGCAAAGCTGCTCCCTCAGTATCGCCACAACAAGCCACTGTGATGGCGAATGGTGAAGATGCCTTATTACTTGATATTCGCGCGCCAGCAGACTTTAAGGCAGGGCGAGTTATTGGTGCCAAGAATATTCCTTTTGCAGACTTAACAAAACGGATGTCTGAACTTGAAAAACACAAAGATAAACCCATTGTTATAATCTGTAAGACAGGCCAAACTGCCTCGAGTGCAGCAAATATGTTGAAAAAAGCTGATTATACCAACGTGCATCGGATGTCTGGTGGTATGGCCGAGTGGACTGGGCAGAACTTGCCTTTGGTGCGCAAATAAAACTCTAACACTGGGGCACATTTATGACAGCACAAGTTACAATTTATAGTTCCAACCTTTGTGGATATTGCTTTCGTGCCAAACGCTTGCTTGACAGCAAAGGCCTTAGCTATGAAGAAATTAGTGTTGATGGGCGCCAAGATGTGCGTCAACAGATGATGCAGCTGACGGGTAACCGCACGGTGCCGCAGATTGTGATTAATGGCAATGCCATCGGTGGTTGCGATGAATTATTTCTTTTGGACCGTCAGCAAAAACTTGACCCGTTACTAGCCACTTCGTAATTGAAGCCCTCCAATAAATTTAGATGAATGAGAATTAAGCATGAGTGAAGAAGAAAACGTTGCCGCAGCTGCAGAGGCCACTGAACAGCCACAAATTATGATCCAGCGCGTGTATTTGAANGATCTATCTTTTGAGTCCCCTAACTCACCGCAGTCATTCACCAGCGATTGGAAGCCTGAGGTTGGTGTGGATTTAAATAGCCAGGCGCGCCAGCTTAATGAAACTACGTTTGAGGTGGTTTTACGCATAACGATTACCGCTTCAGCAGAAGAAAAGACGGTTTACCTAACGGAAGTCCAGCAGGCGGGTTTGTTCCACATTGCTAATGTGCCTAAAGAATCTATGGGTCAAGTTTTGGGTGCTTTTTGCCCTAATATCCTGTTTCCCTATGCGCGTGAAGCCATTGATAATCTAGTGCAAAGAGGTAGCTTCCCAGCCTTAATGTTGGCCCCAGTTAACTTTGATGCTTTGTATGCACAGAGTCTGGCGCAGCAAGCATCGCAAGCTGAAACAGGTGCCGCAGAAACTGAAAATGATGCGACTCCAGATGCTGGTGAACCAACTCACTAACGCGTATGGGTGAGAGTGTCTGTTAGCAGCGTCACCTAATGGCGTTGCTGCAAACATTATTGGGTTAGCGCTGCGAACACTAGTGGGAAAGGGGCTGCATAAACTGGTGGTACAAGGCCTGCTCAATTTGGTAGGGTAAATGCCTTGGGGTCCTATCCTAAGAAAACCAAAGTTATCCACTGTGTTTAAAGATTGGCGCCTTCGTAATTGAGCTGTCTCCATGCTTCATATACGGTAATGGCTGCGCAGTTAGATAAGTTCAAGCTGCGGCTTTCTGACGTCATGGGAAGGCGAATCCTGGCGTCACATTGGGCTCTAATTTCTTCAGGAAGCCCGCGACTTTCGGGTCCGAACAAAAGCGCGTCATGTTTTTCAAACCTAGCTTTGCTGAAGCAATCGCTGCCTTTTGTGGTCATAGCATAAATCGTTTTAGGCTTCACATTGGCGAGGAATTCCGCATAACTTTTGTGAACCTGCAAGCGTGCCCATTCGTGATAATCCAACCCAGCTCGTCTTAACGATTTATCTTCAAGCTTAAATCCAAGGGGCTCGATTAAATGTAATTGAAACCCAGTATTAGCACACAGCCGAATAATATTGCCCGTATTGGGTGGGATTTCTGGTTCAAAAAGTACAACGTGTAACATGATGTATTATTTCCATACCAATACTTCTAGATTCAATATAGGTTGATTATAGGACAAAAATAAAGCCAATGAATTGGGAATTCAAACCCCTTGGGTGTTTTTTGTAACTACTAAAATTTAGCTTGAGCATGTCACACATACCCAACCCATCTATAAACCCAACTCGCTAATTTTTCGAGTCAAGGTGTTGCGACCCCAGCCTAGCACCTCTGCTGCTTCTCGACGGCGGCCGTGGGTATGTTTAAGGGCGGCTTTTATCATCACTTTTTCAAACGCTGGCAAAGCTTTATCAAGCAGTTGTTGTTGCCCGAATTGTAGTTCTTTTTTAGCCCAAGTTGATAATACTTCTTGCCAGCTTTCTTCTAAGCTTGCAGTGGGTGTTTGCTCTTTAAGCTCGGGGGGCAAATCGTTGACTAATATCTGATTACCACTGCCCATAACACTCAACCAGCGGCACACATTTTCCAATTGGCGCACATTGCCTGGCCACTCTAATTTCTGTAAATGCGCCGCAGCTTCGCTGGACAATTGTTTTGTTTCTACGGCCAGTTCTTTAGCACTGGTCAGTAAAAAGTGCCTTGCCAGTGCAGGAATATCTTCGCTGCGTTGGTTGAGGTTAGGTAAAGGTATACGAATCACGTTGAGGCGATGAAATAGGTCTTCTCGAAATAACCCTTGTTCGACTCGTTGGGCTAAATCCTGGTGCGTTGCGGCGATAATTCGCACATCTACTTTGACTAAGTTGTGGCCACCAACTCGATAAAACTCGCCATCGGCCAGCACTCTTAATAGTCGAGTCTGGGCTTCAGCTGGCATATCACCAATCTCATCCAACATTAACGTGCCGCCGTGAGCTTGTTCGAAGTGGCCTTTGCGCTGATTGGCGGCGCCCGTAAAGGCTCCCTTTTCGTGACCAAAGAGTTCTGATTCAATCAGGTCTTTTTGAATAGCAGCCATATTTAGAGGGATAAAAGGCTGATTGGCTCTTGGGCTATGCTGATGCAGGGCCTGAGCGATGAGTTCCTTACCCGTGCCGGAGGCGCCATTAATCATCACTGTCATATTAGATTGAGACAGTCGACCAATGGCCCTAAATACCTCCTGCATGGCAGGTGCTTCACCAATAATTTGAGCGCTTTCTGGGGCGGGCTCTGGTGCCTTGACGCCTGCTTGTTGCTGGGCATGCTGCAAGCCTCGCTGGACTAAAGCGACGGCCTCATCAACATCGAAGGGTTTTGGCAAATAATCAAAAGCACCACCTTGATAGGATGCTACAGCGCTATCTAAATCAGAGTGCGCAGTCATAATAATGACTGGCACATGAGCGATTTGATGTTGTAATCGCTGTAATAAACTTAGGCCATCAATACCAGGCATACGAATATCACTGACAATGAGTTTGGGCGTATCTGCTTCAAGGGCCGCCAATAATTGCTGTCCGTCTTCAAAACTGCGACTACTAATTTGTGCTTGTTGTAAGGCCCGTTCTAGCACCCAGCGTATCGCGTGGTCGTCGTCTACTAACCATACATCTTGGCTCATGGGAGTTTCTCCATGGGTAGGTAAATATTAAAACAAGTGTGGCCACTTTGACTATCGCATTCGATGAGACCTTGGTGCTGTTGTATGAGGCTTTGGGCAATACTTAAACCCAATCCTGAGCCTTGCGCACGATGTGTCACTAGTGGAAAAAATATGTCTTCTATATGGTTGGCACTGATGCCTGGGCCGTTGTCAGTTATGCTGATGCAGCATGCTAGGCGGTGACAAATGTTGCCAATAGTAAAATGCCTAACAATGCGGGTTTTTAAGCAAATATGGCCATTGGGGGTCTGATGTTCTACCAATGCTTGTAATGCATTGCGGCCCACGTTGAGAAACACTTGAGTCATTTGATTAGCGTCGATGAGTAACTCGGGTAAGCTGGGATCATAATCGCGTATTAGTTGCACCTGACCATTGGCTTCAGCGCGCAGGAGCTGGTCTATCTTATCAAGTATCTGATGAATGTTGCAGATCTGTTTTTGAGTTTGGCGCTGAGGGCCAATCAAACGGTCCACAAGGTCTCTGAGGCGATCAGCCTCAGAAATAATGATGTCAGTAAATTCATGCAGAGAAGGGTTTAGCTCTCTTTGCAATAATTGGGCCGCACCACGAATACCACCAAGCGGATTTTTGATTTCGTGAGCAAGGTTACGCACTAAGTTAGAAGACGCTTGTTGTTGTGTAGTCATGCGCGCTTCTTGGGTTAGGCGCTTGACGCGCTCCAAAGGTTGTATTTCTAGGGCCAAGCTACCTTCATCATCTATAGCAGTCACACTCAAGTCGACCCATAGTCGGTGGCCATTGGCTTGTTGAATCTGGGTATCGCGGCTAGTAAATGATTGCTGCTGCTTGGAGCTGTCTTGCAATTGTTGCTTCAGCAAAGCGTCCAAATTTAACAGAGTGCCTATGGGTTCCAGTTGCATTTGGTGTTGACTGACCCGAAATAAATTTTCGGCAGCCAAATTTAGTGCCACAATTTCCATGTTTGTGTTGATTAACACGATGGCGGTCGTTAAATGATTAACTAACCCAGCCAGAGCTTGGTTGGCTTGTAGTAAATTAGTCATCGCACTCCGTATAAAAAGGGTTAGTCAAATTATAACGCACCAAATTAGTGCGTCAGGGAAGCTTAAAAAGCCCTCCAAGGAGGGCTTTGGTTGGGCTTTTAGCAAGAGTAGTAAAGGCCAAACTCAACGGGGTGAGTCACGCTGTTGACTGCTTCTACTTCGCCGTTTTTAAGTTCGATGTATGCATCGATCATTTCGTCCGTAAACACACCGCCTCGAGTTAAGAACTCTCGATCTGCTTCGAGTGCGCTCAAAGCTTCTTCTAAGCTGCGTGCCACTGTTGGGATAGCAGCGGCTTCTTCTGCAGGTAGGTCATATAGATCCTTATCGGCTGCATCGCCAGGGTGAATCTTGTTTTGAATACCATCAAGGCCAGCCATCAAAAGCGCTGCAAAGCACAAATATGGGTTAGCTGTTGGATCAGGGAAACGGACTTCTACACGGCGTCCACGGGGATTACTTACGTATGGAATACGGATAGAAGCAGAGCGATTACGAGCCGAATAGGCCAGCATTACTGGGGCTTCAAATCCTGGCACTAGGCGTTTATAGGCATTTGTTGAAGCGTTAGTAAAGGCGTTAAGCGCCTTCGCATGCTTAATAATGCCGCCAATGTAATAAAGGGCTGTATCAGATAGGCCACCGTAGCCGTCACCAGCAAAAAGATTAACGCCATCTTTAGCGATTGACTGGTGCACATGCATGCCAGAACCGTTATCTCCAACAATAGGCTTAGGCATAAATGTGGCTGTCTTGCCATAGGCGTGAGCGACGTTGTGCACACAGTACTTCAAAATCTGTACTTCATCTGCCTTGCGAATTAAAGTGCTGAACTTAGTACCAATTTCGTTTTGGTTAGCAGTGGCAACCTCGTGGTGATGAACTTCTATCTCAACCCCCATAGATTCCATGGCATCGCACATGGCACCACGCATGTCATGGGAAGAGTCGACTGGTGGTACTGGAAAATATCCACCTTTAACACCTGGACGATGGCCTGTGTTACCACCTTCGATGGTCGCATTAGACTGCCAGGCCGCTTCTTCTGAGTTGATTTCGTACATGGATCCTTGCATATCAGATTTCCACTTCACATCATCAAACACAAAAAACTCTGGCTCAGGGCCGAAGTAAGCCGTGTCACCAATGCCTGTCGACTTAAGATATTCTTCAGCGCGTGCAGCCACTGAGCGCGGGTCGCGGTCGTAGCCTTGCATGGTGGCTGGTTCAATAACGTCGCAACGGACATTAACAGTTGTGCTTTCTGTAAACGGGTCTAGTACCGCTGAGCTGTCGTCTGGCATGATGATCATGTCTGAATCGTTAATGCCTTTCCAGCCCGCAATAGAGGATCCATCAAACATTTGGCCTTCAGAGAAAAAATCTTCATCCACTGTGCTGGCAGGTATAGTGACGTGCTGCTCTTTACCTTTGGTATCGGTAAAGCGCAGGTCGACCCAGCGTGCTTCGCTGTCTTGGATCATCTTAAGGGTGTTTGCAGACATGTAGTCTCTCCAATCAAAACTGACTTAAAGGCCAGTGGGTTACGTATATAATTTCTAGCGCCTTGGCTATCATTGCTGATAACTCTAAAGCAACGGCCGTGCCAACTTTACATTAATAGTTAAAAGCGACTCAGTATGGCGGTTTTGGTCATATTCTGAAGCCTTTCTAATCAGTTGCTGCCCTATTGAAGGGCGAACAATCGTAAACTAAGTCGATCTAGTATAATTATGCACTAAAATAGGTCGCTATTGAATACCGTATGCACCAAATAAGTGCAAAATAGTAGGCCTGTATAAATGTTTCTTTCGTTCGGTTTAAGATGCTGTGTTATGAGTGTATTTTTGCTATAATTCGCGCTGCATTTTTTTGGCGCTACATTGAAGTGGTGCCCATACGTATTGTGGCCATGTTCAGTTGCGGCCGTTTGGAGTAGTAAGATGATCGAAAAATTAAGAAATGTGGCGATTGTAGCCCACGTAGACCATGGTAAAACCACCCTGGTAGACAAGTTGCTAGAACAATCGGGCACCCTCGATCGTCGCGACCAAGGCTCAGAACGCATCATGGACTCTAACGACCAAGAAAAAGAGCGCGGCATCACTATTCTGGCAAAAAACACGGCTGTGAGCTGGAACGGCTACCATATCAATATTGTAGACACGCCAGGACACGCTGACTTTGGTGGTGAGGTAGAACGAGTTCTATCCATGGTGGATTGTGTATTGTTATTGGTTGATGCCGTAGATGGCCCAATGCCACAAACACGTTTTGTAACTCAAAAGGCGTTTCAACAAGGCCTGAGCCCCATTGTAGTGATTAACAAGATTGACCGTCCAGGAGCAAGGCCTGATTGGGTTATGGATCAAGTTTTTGATCTATTCGACTCATTAGGTGCGACAGATGAGCAGTTAGATTTTCCTGTCATGTACACGTCAGCTATAAACGGCATTGCAGGTCCATCGCCAGATAACATGTCAGAAAACATGGATCCGCTGTTTGAAGCTTTAGTTGAGCATGTTAAAGCGCCAGATGTTGATCTTGAGGGNCCCTTGCAGATGCAAATCTCTGCCTTAGATTATTCGAGCTATGTTGGGGTTATTGGTGTAGGCCGTATTAAGCGTGGCAGCATGAAAGTAGGCCAACAGATTAGGGTTATAGGTGCAGATGGTAAGCAGCGTGCCGCTAAGCTACAAAATGTGATGAGCTACATGGGCCTTGATCGCATTGATGTACCCACAGCAAGGCGGGTGATATTGTGTGTGTCACGGGTATTGATGGCTTAAACATTTCTGACACCATATGTCATCCAGACCACGTTGAAGCGTTGCCCGCCTTAAGCATTGATGAGCCGACCGTGTCCATGACCTTTCAGGTCAATGATTCACCATTTGCAGGTTTAGACGGTAAGTTTGTCACCAGTCGTAATATTCGAGACCGCTTAGATCGTGAGTTGATACATAATGTGGCCTTGCGAGTCGAACAAGGGGACACACCTGACCGCTTTGTGGTTTCAGGACGGGGTGAGTTGCACCTTTCTGTGCTGATTGAAAGCATGCGTCGCGAAGGCTTTGAAGTGGGTGTGGGTCGTCCTCAGGTGATCGAGAAAGAAGTTGATGGCGTGATGATGGAGCCATACGAAGCCGTACTAATCGACTGTGAAGACCAACATCAGGGTTCTTTGATGGAAGAAATGGGCCGCCGTAAGGCAGACATGACTAACATGGAGCCAGATGGCAAAGGCCGTACCCGACTAGAATTTATTATCCCTTCTCGAGGTTTAATTGGCTTTCGTGGTCAGTTCTTAACCCTAACCTCTGGTAGTGGTGTCATGACGTCTGTGTTTGATCACTATGGTGAAGTAAAGCAGGGTGCCTTGGCTGAGCGTCAAAATGGTGTTTTAGTTTCCATGGTAAAAGGTAAAATCTTAGCCTTCGCTTTGTTTAACCTACAAACTCGGGGCCGCCTGATGGTTGAACCTAACATTGATGTATACGAAGGGATGCTTATCGGCGTGCACAGTCGTGGTAATGATTTGGCTGTTAACCCTACCAAGGGTAAGCAACTGACCAACATCCGTGCGGCAGGAACAGATGAAAACATTGTGCTGAGTCCGCCAATCCGTTTCTCTTTGGAGCAAGCGCTTGAGTTTATTGAAGACGATGAGTTAGTCGAAGTGACCCCTAACTTCATTCGTCTGCGTAAGCGTTTACTGACAGAAAATGCACGCAAACGCGCGCCTAAGTAAATTCAGCTAAGGGTAATAAAAAGCCGGCTTAAATGCCGGCTTTTTATTACGCATAAATAATTAGTGGCGCTTTCAGCTTGGCTTAAGTTCTGTTAGTTTAAATCAACGCAGAGGAACTAATGTGAAACAATTTAAATTATTAATCTTAGCCAGCTTAGCTGCAGCTTGCACTAATGCGCCAACGAGTGCGGTTCCAGAGTCCAGCGTGCCTAGTTTTACTGCCGCCTACGACCAATTCAGTTGTGATCAGCTTTATTCTGAGGCCCGACGTATTACTAGCCAGATGCATGACATTGCAGATGTTAGAGATGAAGATGCCGACATGGAGCGCTTAGAATTTGTTGGAGGAGTGCTTTATTGGCCAGTTTTATTTTTGGTTGATGGCAGCAGCGACTCTAAAGCAGCTCAGGAAGAATACGACCAGCTAAAAGCGCGCTTATTAAGCTTATCTGAATGGGTAGTCACTCAAGAGTGCGCAAGTTAAAAGAGCTTATTGGGCCCAGTTAGCTAGCTGTATGACTAAATCTTAGGCATAAAAAAAGCAGCTCATCGAGCTGCTTTCTGAGGCTTGGTTATTTTTATTGTTAAGCCAAAGGGTATCTTTTTTTCTTATTGCGCTTATTATTTTTATTTGCGCTGAAGAGATAGTACCAACTTCCACCGCAGTGTCTAATACTAAAAAGTTATACAGTACTAGTAATTAGGTATAAAGAAAATAGTACATGCAAACCTCGGCGTTACTCCCTTGTTTATCAATGTACGCACGATTAACATAGGGCGCTAATATCCCTTGTTTACGGAATCTCCATGGCCAGCATACACGTGTCCTATCCCCACCAGCATAGCATGGAAGACGCTCGCAAAGTCACGCGCACCTTTGCCGCAAAGTTAGAAACTAAGTTAGGTGTAAAGGGCGTTTGGAAAGGTGATGTTTTAGCCCTTGAGCGCCAGGGAGTTAAAGGGTCGTTGGTGTTATCACAAGGCGTGGTGGATGTTGANCTGACCCTTGGTATGATGTTGACGCCCATGAAGGGCCAGATTGAAGCAGAGGTCAATAAACAACTAGACCGCTACTTTGGTTAGGTACACCGTCGGTTAAGAACGCCACCATGCCAATGACAGGGGCTAAGTTATAAAATGTAGCGACTCAAATCCTGGTCTTTGACTAGGTCTTCTAAATTATGATCAACGTACGTTTGGTTAATCACCACTTTAGCTCCGGCCGCTTGACTCGCAGTGAATGACAGGTCCTCTAGCAGTCGTTCTAAAAGGGTATGTAAACGTCGTGCACCAATGTTTTCGGTACTCTCATTAACCTCATAGGCGAGTTCTGCAATACGCTTAACGCCGTCCTTAGTAAATTCAAGATCAACCCCTTCGACACCCAAAAGTGCAATATATTGCTGTGTGAGTGAATAATTAGGCTCCGTAAGAATGCGAGCAAAGTCCTCTGGACGCAGGGCGTTTAGCTCTACCCGAATGGGTAATCGGCCTTGTAACTCTGGAATAAGATCTGAAGGCTTAGCCACATGGAATGCACCTGACGTAATGAACAGAATGTGGTCAGTTTTCACCATGCCGTATTTAGTGGTGACAGTGCAGCCTTCGATGAGCGGCAACAAATCACGCTGCACACCTTCACGGGAGACGTCGCCACTGCCGCCTTCTTGTTTTTTGGCAATCTTGTCAATTTCATCTAAAAACACAATGCCATTTTGCTCTACGGCGTCTAATGCACGTTGTTTCAGGTCTTCTTCTTTAACCAGACCTGCAGCCTCCTCATCTTGAAGCTGTTTAAGGGCGTCCCCAATGCTCATCTTTTTGGTTTGTTTCTTGTCTTTGCCCATATTGGCAAACAAACCTTGCAGTTGATTAGTCATGTCTTCCATACCAGGAGGTGCCATGATCTCAACGCCCACGGGTGTACTAGACACTTCGATATCAATTTCTTTATCGTCTAGCAATCCTTCCCTGAGCTTCTTACGGAATACCTGACGCGTACCAGACTCCTTCGCGTCTGCTGTTCCATCTGCACCTCTAGCAGGCGGCAGAAGCACGTCTAAAATGCGGTCTTCTGCACGGTCTGCCGCTTGGTTGGCTACTTTAGTAATCGCATCCTCACGCAGCATCTTCATTGCCGTTTCCATGAGATCACGAATAATAGATTCTACATCACGTCCTACATAACCCACTTCGGTGAATTTAGTGGCTTCAATTTTAATAAAAGGTGCGTTAGATAATTTAGCTAAACGTCGTGCAATCTCAGTTTTACCTACTCCCGTAGGACCAATCATCATAATGTTTTTAGGGGCAATTTCAGCACGCATATTGGGTTCGAGCTGCATTCTGCGCCAGCGATTGCGCAGTGCAATTGCGACTGCACGTTTGGCCGCATCTTGGCCGATAATGTGGTTGTCGAGTTGGCTGACAATTTCAGCAGGGGTCAGTTGAGACATGATTCAGCCTTATTTTTTAGCTTGAGCNGTTAGGTCAATAGTTTCAATGGTCGTTTGGTGGTTGGTAAAAACACAAATTTTAGCCGCTATATCGAGGCTTTTACTAACGATGTCTTGGGCTGAAAGGTCCGTGTTATCCAGCAGAGCTAGGGCAGCGGCTTGGGCAAAATTACCACCTGAACCTATAGCAATAAGTCCATGCTCTGGTTCTATGACGTCACCCGTGCCACTGATAATGAGTGAGGCTTCTTCATTGGCAACCACTAACATTGCTTCCAGCTTTCGCAATGCGCGATCACTGCGCCACTCTTTGGCGAGTTCTACCGCTGAACGCACAAGTTGACCATGGTGCTTTTCTAACTGGCTTTCAAAACGTTCGAATAGGGTAAAAGCATCTGCAGTGCCCCCAGCAAAACCTGCAATGACCTTGTCGTGGTACAAGCGTCGAACTTTACGAGCGTTACCTTTCATGACGGTATTGCCTAAGGAGACTTGACCGTCACCACCCAACACCACTTGATTGCCGCGGCGTACTGATACTATGGTAGTCATGCTTTGTTCCTACTAAGTTGTAAAGCTTAGACCACTCGTCTAAGACTGACCCTCTTAGAATGGGGTCAAGACACTAGAATTCAAGCGCAAATGGCTTCAACTCTGGACTAGTTAGTGGTTTTATTAATACGAATAGATTCAATGCCCTGCTGAGCAAGAATATCTTCAGCTTTATTAAGGGTAGACCGGTTACTGAATGGCCCGATGCGGACCCGGTACCAGACAGAACCGTTACTCGACACTGTTTTTTCGGCGACCACATTACTCATATTAATGAGAATTAATTGAGCCCTAAGTCGATTCGCATCAGCCTGTTTGCGAAAAGAGCCGGCCTGCAATATGACGTTAGTCTTCTTCTTGGGATCTTTTGGGGTAGAGACATAGGCTTCCACTTGCTCTGGAGTGACTTTACTGTCTGGTAGTAAGGTATAAAAATCAAAGCTACCTTTGGTTGCGCTCGTATCTTTGTTGGCCTGCCCTTTGTCGGTCTTTTTGGGTACTAATTTAACCGTTTCAGTAGGCTTGGTTTTTTCAGTCACAATGGCGCTGGCATTGGTGTCGTCAGGCTGTTGCGAAAGAAGCCATAGGCCCACTAAAAAAGCGATGCTGACCCCTAAGGTAAAGATCATTACCCACCGTGAAACGGCAGGTTTACGCTGTTGTTTCTTAGGTTTACGTCGAGCGTAATCTTGGCGAGCCATACTTACATCTGCTCTGGTGCGTCAACACCCAATAGGCCTAAGCCGTTGTCTATAACTTGGCGTGCCGCCATACACAGGCACATCCGCGCATTGCGTAATTGAGCATCATCAATCACCATGCGGTGGGCATTGTAATAGCTGTGGAAATTACCAGCCAGATCTTTAAGGTAATGCGCAACTTGATGGGGCTCGTGGTTCTTTGCCGCATGAGCGATGACTTCAGGGTAGAGTTCAATCTGCTGCATTAGGGCTATTTCTGTCGCTTCGCTAAGTCGCTCCAGTTGCTCAAGACCCATGTTTGAATCCCACGCCATATTCTTATCTGCTAGTTTTCTGATCAAGGTGCAGATGCGAGCATGGGCATACTGTATGTAATAGACCGGGTTGTCTTTACTCTCTGACTTAGCCAGTTCTAAGTCAAAATCCATATGTTGTTCAGCTTTACGAGTCACATAAAAAAAGCGAGAGGCATCTTTTCCAACCTCTTCCCGCAGTGCTCTGAGGGTCACAAAAGAACCGCTGCGGGTGGACATTGGTACCCGTTCTTGACCCCGATATAAAATAGCAAATTGCACCAATTTGACCACTAAGCGGTCTGGGGCTATGCCAAGGGCTTGAAGAGCCGCCTTGACCCGAGTGATGTAGCCATGATGATCGGCCCCCCACGTTAATAACCGTATCCATACCGCGCTCAAATTTATTCAAATGATAGGCAATATCAGAGGCAAAATAGGTGGTTTGACCATTGTCACGTTTAACCACGCGGTCTTTGTCGTCACCAAACTCAGTTGACCGGAACCATAAGGCCCCACCATCTTCATACACATGGCCTTTTTCTTGTAGCTTAGTAATCGCCCGGTTGATCTGGTCGTTCTGGCCTAGGCTNCGTTCCGAAAACCACTGGTNAAAGTCCACCCCAAAGCCGTGCAAGTCATGCTTAATGTCATCTCGAATAGAGTTTAGACCAGCATCAAACACTAGGTCATAATCTGCTTCACCTAATAAGCTTTTAGCGCGCACAATTAAATCATCAACGTGCTTCTCTTTATCACCTGCAGGCGCATCGGCGTGAAGGTCTGCCATGACCGCCGTGGTACTGTGCTTGAGTCGATCACCTTCTTGCTGGTGCAATTGTTGAGCGATGTCATTAACATAATCACCTTGATAACCATTACTAGGAAAAACAACTTCTGTACCCGCTAATTGCAGATAACGAAGCCACACACTGGCCGCCAAAATGTCCATTTGGCGGCCCGCATCGTTAACGTAATATTCTCTTTCCACCTGGAAGCCAGCGGTTTCTAGCAAGTTAGAAAGGCTGGCGCCATAGGCTGCACCCCGGCCATGGCCAACATGCAAAGGTCCGGTAGGATTAGCAGACACAAACTCCACTTGTACTTTATGGCCTGCACCACTGTGATTGCGGCCAAATTTTTCGGCTTCGCTAAGCACTCTGCCAATCACCGCTTGAGTGGCATCTTGGCTGATAAAAAAGTTAATAAAGCCAGGGCCAGCGATTTCGGTTTTAGTCACTGAGTCTGATTGAGGCAAGTGCTGGCAGATGAGTAGAGCAATGTCGCGAGGCTTACGCCGCGCTACCTTAGCCAAAGTGAGCGCCACGTTGCAGGCAAGGTCACCATGTTGTTTGTCGCGGGTATTGTCTATTTGAACATGGGCGACAAGGTCAGAATCGAACTCTCCCGCTGTTTTAAGGGCATCGATGGCTTGGTGAATAAGGTCTGCAATGTGTTGCTTCATGACGGTGTTTTGGCTTCTAAAGGGATTAAATGTGGTCCGCAGATCGGACGGTAACAAAGGTTTGGAGGAACCGCTTAATTATCCCAGTTCTTGTGGGTCTATGTCTAGGCTCCAGCGTATTTTACGAGCCGCTGGATGTTGATCTAATAAGTTGCACAATTGCTGCAATAACTGCTGCAATTGGCTGCGGTTAGGGTGCTGAAGTTGTAATTGAGCTCGATAATAATTGGCTTTGCGAGCCATAAAGGCCGGCATAGGGCCAAACATAAGCAAAGCCTTAGTTAGGGGCGCTAGCACTGGATTTTGTATTTGCTGACTTAACCAATTGAGTAGCGCAAAGGCCTGCGTTGCATCTTTGGCCTGAGCATGAAACAGGGCCATATGACCCGCTGGAGGTAAACCACTTTGTTGACGGCGAGTGAGTTCTTGTGCGGCAAAGGCGTTATAACCCTGAGTGACAAGAATCTCAATAGTAGGNTGNTCTGCTTGGTAGGTTTGAATGACTGCTGTCCCCGGTATTTGATCGCGGCCAGCACGACCTGCAGTTTGCACAAGTAGTTGAGCAAGTTTTTCTGGGCCACGAAAATCACTACTAAACAAACTNGCATCAGCATCCAAAATAGCAGCCAAGGTCACATTAGGGAAATGATGACCNTTAGCCAACATCTGGGTACCNACGAGTAAACAAGGTGCACCACTATGCACTTGCTCTAACATGTTTTCTAAACTGCCTTTTTTACGGGTCGTGTCACGGTCTATGCGATGCACGGGAGTATCGGGAAAGAGGGAATTAAGCTGCTCTTCTGTGCGCTCGGTGCCTTGCCCCAAAGGTTTTAACTGATGACTCTGACATTGGGGGCAATGCAAGTGCACGGGTTGTTGGTGCTCACANTGATGGCAATGCAGCCTTGGCGGTCGCCGATGTAAGGTCATATTGGCATCACAGGNCGGGCACTGGGCCGTTGCGCCACACGTTTGGCATTGCAGACTTGGAGCAAAACCCCGCCGATTGAGCATGAGTAAGACTTGATGATCCAGATCGAGCTGGATTTGAATCATGCCCTGCAACTGTTCCGATATCCCTGCTTGCTGGGGTTGGTTGCGTAAATCGATGACCTGATAACTTTGACTATTGGCTGAACCTGCTCGTTGTGTCAANAACCATTGAGTAAATCGGCCACGGNTAACGTTTGCCAAACTTTCTAGTGANGGCGTTGCGGAGCCNAGTANAATTGGAATGTTGGCGTCAGCCGCCCGTTTTATNGCTANATCGCGACCATGATAGCGAAAACCTTCTTGCTGTTTATAGGCTTGATCGTGTTCTTCATCAATAATAATGAGGCCTAAATTGGGAATGGGGGTAAATAGGGCGGAGCGGGTGCCAATAANGATGTCAGCTTGCCCCAGTCCAGCTTGTTGCCAAGCGTTCAGTCTTTGGTGTTCTGTAAGGCCTGAGTGCAATGCCAGTACGCGATTATCAAAGCGCGCTTGTAACCGTTGCAGCAGCTGTGGTGTCAGGCCAATTTCGGGNACCAATAATAAGNTCCGTTTNCTGGCCTGCAATTGATGCGCAATCGCATGTAAATACACNTCTGTCTTGCCACTACCCGTAACACCATTGAGTAAATTACAGCTAAACGTGCCTTTTACCCTCGCTAAATGCTCAACAATTTGGACTTGTTCAAGGTTAAGGTCTAAGGCCTTTTGAGCTAGCTTTAAAGTCACTTCTTGTGACTTAGGGTAGCTGGTGGTGAGCCACAGCTTATCCAAAAAAGGTTTGAGTTGGCTGGGTTTAATGCCCATGTTTTGCAGTTGACTGAGATTGAATTCAGGGGCTAAGGTGTTAACTTGTTGCCACAAAGCCTGCTGTTTTTTAGCCCTACCAAATTCGGCTTCTACAGTAGCGATCTTCCAATTAAATTGAATCAGTTGATTGGGTAGAGGTTGTCTTAGTTTCGCAGGCAACAGGTGCATGAGCGCATCACCCAATGGATATTGGTAATAATCAGCGGCCCATAATCCNAGTTGCCAAAGCTCTGGCGACAACAATGGCGTATCATCTAATAGTTCAATAATGGGNTTGAGCTTGCTNAGGTCTAGNTCTGTGGTTTGTTTAATGCCAACAATAAGTCCCACCCTTTCACTGCGGCCAAAAGACACTCGCACACGTAAGCCAATTTTTGGTTGGTGTGAGCTTTTACTTGGGTCGGGCGCTANGTAAGTAAACTCTTGGCGCAGGCCNGTAGCGATGGCGATTTGTAAATACATAGGCACTAAAAGTTGATTGCTAAAGACAAGTTGGTTAGGCGCTTATCCTACACCAAAGTGTTTAGTTTTGTGGTGCTTTACCCACATAAACAAGGTATTTGGTGCATTGTAAAACTCATGTGAGGAAAAAGACTTGCTAATCCGTTGATGTCTGGTAAAATTCTGCCTCTATTTTTGGCTTACCANCAAATGGTGCGCCAAGTTAAACGAGATCTTTTAAGGTCTCTGTTCGGTGCGGTGCTTGGCAATAGATCAAGTGGCGGCGCCATAACCCTGAGGTTATTTTCCATGCAAAAAGATATTCATCCTAAATACGAAGCCATTAAGGCCACGTGTTCATGTGGTAACGTGGTAGAAACGCGTTCAACATTGTGCAAAGACATGCACATTGACACCTGTTCAGCATGCCATCCATTCTACACAGGCAAGCAGAAAAACATCGATGTTGGCGGCCGTATTGATCGCTTTAATAAGCGCTTTGGTGCCCGCACTACCAAGTAAGTGGTGTTGCAGTATCCGAGTTAAAAAAACCCGCCTAGCGCGGGTTTTTTTGTGCCTAAAAATAATGACAGAAGTAAGCCAAACTCATAACTTATAGACTAATATAGAAGCGGCTGCTTAGGGTATGTAGCCTGCTCTTTTTTAGACAAATAAAAGCCTGGTTTTATGGCGT
>JGI24539J26755_10000580_pt1 | contig 17282 bp, 16 predicted proteins | sample NorSeaMetagenome_2_FD_26755 | JGI IMG/M metagenome (IMG submission 26755) | reverse complement strand
TACGATCCTCAAAATAATGGTCAAGCGTTACCTCCACCATTGGGAATGCAAGTTTATCCCAGGGAATATCAGCTTCACTAAATAAGGCTACTTCAGAGGATTCAGAGGTAGGTCCGAAAAAAGGTGTTTCCAGTTTAGCGCGGTAAAATATATAAACTTGGTGAATTTGCGGAATATCGAAGATTGCATAGAGTTCAGGATTGATTACCTTCGCTAATGATTCTTCAACGCATTCTCGAAGAGCCCCTTCCAGTGTCGACTCGCCATTCTCCAAAAAGCCAGCAGGCAGTGTCCAATAGCCAATTCTTGGTTCAATGGAGCGCTTACACAATAGAATTTGATCGTTGTAAATAGGCAAGATCCCAGCTATAACGCGAGGATTTTGATAGTGAATCTCATCACAAGACTCACACACATAGCGAAGTCTATTGTCGCCTTCGGGTATTTTTTGGGTAACAGAGCTACCGCAACTGGAACAAAATTTCATGAAACTCTCAGAAAATAACGTGGACTGCGTATAATGCCTAAATGCTAACAACTATTGCAAATCACTTGACCCAATTTCCGTTAAAAAAACGGCAGCCTCATGCAAATAAGGCTCAAACTACCGCTGCGGTTCTTATTATTTTGCATGGGGAGGACAGTGATCCTCAGGTTGTTCTCACTCAGCGCGCATTTCACCTCAAAAGCCATGCTGGTGAGGTGGCATTTCCTGGCGGTATGTGGGATCCGGGGGATGAGGATTTACTGCAGACAGCGCTCAGAGAGGCGAATGAAGAGATAGGTCTTAATCCGAACTTGGTAAAGCCTATAGCCACGTTGCCTTCGGCCTCACCTAAGCGAAGAGAGGTCAGTGTGACGCCATTTGTGGCGCTTGGTGCAAATGACTTGGGGCTTACCGCAGACGCGTCTGAAACAGCGGCTATTTTCAATGCCCCATTAAAGATTTTTATGGATCTAAATCAGTATAGTTATTTTGAACTTAACGTAGACGCCGAGAATGGCGGCGGGGTGATACGATTGCCATATATTACGTATAACAAATATAAAATATGGGGGTTCACCTTAAAGGTGATCACCGACCTACTCAATTCGACATTGGACGCCGGTATTGAACTTAAATATCCACAGTATGGCAGTGCGCAGACAGAAAAATAAAAGGCGACATAGATGATTTATCAAATTGGTAAAGATACACCGGAAATACACGAAAGCGTTTTTGTAGCGGCTAGTGCCGATGTAATGGGTAAAGTGATTCTTAAGGAGCAGTCGAGCGTCTGGTTTAACGCGGTGATTCGTGGTGATTGCGATGTGATTGAAGTCGGAAAGCGCAGTAACGTGCAAGATGGCGCAGTATTGCATGCAGATCCGGGCCAGCCGCTTAAAATTGGTGAAGATGTAACCATTGGACACCAAGCGATGGTGCATTGCCGGGAGATCGGTGATCGCACATTGGTTGGAATTCAGGCGGTTATTTTAGATGGTGCGATCATTGGAAGTGATTGCCTAATTGGCGCCAATGCACTGGTTAAGGCCGGATCAGTTATTCCAAATGGCTCGATGGTAGTAGGCTCTCCTGGAAAGGTTATTAGGCAGACCGATGAAAATATGCGTGCTTTTTTATTGGCTGGAGCCTCTATGTATGTTCAAAAAGCGGCCAACATGCATTCTGATTTGAGAGAAGTAAAGCGATGATGTCGGAGTCGCAAGTCACCTCGCCNTGCTCATCTATATGTTCTCTTAATGAAGATGACGTCTGTATCGGATGCTATAGGACTAGTAGCGAAATTCGTGATTGGCGGCACATGCCGAGTAGCCAACAACGCGAAGTCCTTAGGCTTTGCAGTCAGCGTAGTCAGGAGAANGATGCGCCCTAGTGAAGAGTCTTGTCGGCCTATTCGTCAGGCTGTTTAGGTTTTTTCATACATGAAACACAGACTTTCTTGACCATTGTACCGTTGATTTCTTCAGTCTCAAATCGATAGCCGGCCACGACGAAACTGACGTTACCATCTGGAATGCTCTCAAGCTGCTCAAAGACTATGCCATTTAAGGTTTTTGGGCCATTAGTGGGCAGGTCCCAGCCAGTTGCCTTATTGATTTCGCGAATAGTGGCAGCACCATCAATCAGGTAGCTACCATTATCTCTNGCGATCACTTCGTCATCATTATCGGCAGTATTAGTGGTAAAGTCGCCAACAATTTCTTCGAGGATATCTTCNAGTGTAACAAGACCCTGCATTTCACCATATTCATCTACCACNATGGCAAAGCGCTTTTTAGCATTTTTAAAGTTCAGTAACTGGTTAGTCAGACTTGTGGTCTCAGGAATAAAGTAGGGGTCTTCAGCAAAATACTTAATGGCTTCATGGGTAATATTACCTGAGCGAAAAAGTTGGTTTGCCGTGCGGCCGTGAAAAACCCCGACAATATTATTTATATCACCCTGATAAATGGGTTGGCGAGAATATTCCGAATCCAGCATTGATGTGGTTAGGTGGTCAAGACTGTCGTCTAAGTCGAGACCTTTGACTTCATTTCTTGGAATCATAATGTCTTCGACCGTCACATTTTCTAGGTCAAGAATTCCTTTGAGCATTCCCTGATGACTAATTGATAGCTTATGACCCGAGAGATCGACCAGCGACTTGAGCTCCTCTGAATCTAAGCCGTCATCACGGTCTTTGTTAGGGTCAAACCCAAGTAGTGATACAACGGCATTTGTTAGCTTGTTAACCATCCATACGAGTGGCGACATCAGCTGTAGTAATGGCTTCAAGATGTGACTGGCTTTAAAGGCAAACCATTCTGGATTTTGAGCGGCGATGGTTTTTGGTGTGACTTCAGAAAAAACCAAGACCATGATCGTCAAAGAGGCAGTTGCGACCCAGGGAGCTGCCGCTTCACCGACGTAAAGTATTGCCAGCATATTGGCAATAATGGCTGCCAAAATATTGACCGCATTATTACCGATTAAAATAAGGCCGATCAATCTATCAGGTTGGGCCAATAATTTAGCTGCTCGCCGAGCACCGGCACTCTTTTTGCGCTGATGGCGGAGACGATATCGATTGAGAGCCATCATTCCGGTTTCTGATCCGGAGAAAAAAGCCGAGAGTACCAAGAGAATTGCGAGTGCTGCCCATAGTACTAAGGGGTCTGAACCGTCCAAGGATANCTTCCATTATAGTTAAGGANAGATATGTTGAATCACTTGGCTGCTTTTGGCAACTGGCAATTTAGTATTAGAGGCTGAAATATTAGTTGAGAATAAATTCGAGCACGATTTTACTGCCTACATAGCCCATCAGAATGGCAATGAAACCCACCCAGCTCCAACTTATTGCTTTGATCCCTCGCCAGCCTCTGCTGTGCCTTCCCCAAAGAAGTACGGCATAGACTAGCCAGGCAACGATACTGAGCGTTACTTTATGCAGTAGCTTTTGATCAAATAGGTCTTCGTAGTAAAGAAAACCGCTAATCAAGGAGAGCGTCAGCATTATTTCGCCAGCAAAAATCAACTCAAAAAGAAAATCCTCCATCGTCTGAAGAGGCGGAAATGTACGCATTAGAAGGTTTTGTTTTTTATGTTTCAGCTGCCAATTTTGATACCCTGTCAGTAACGAATGCAGGGCGGCAATTGCCAGCAGGCTATAGGCTATTATGGAAATTACAATATGGCTCTGAATATAGGGTGACATAAGCGCAGCTGATTTAGTACTAGGAGTTTCTAAGGCAGCAATTAAACTNAGNGCGGAAATTGGGAAAAGCAGCAAATACATGCTGTACAGAGGTTTCTTTCGACCACTGACAAACACCACGAGGTTAATGACAAAGGCGATTAAAACAAAAATCCTAAATAAACTTAGATCCAGTCCATCGGCAACAAAGAGTAACTGCACCGTGGCCAAACCATGCAGGACGATTGCACCACCAGCTAATGTCTGTAGCATTGAAGTGTTAAAATTAGGTTGTTTTAGCAGCTTGTTTNAAAGGTAACAAAACCCTCCTACATAAAGGATAACAGCGGCAAAACCAGTGATTGAAGTAAACATGATTTTAAAAAGTATTAAAAAGTAACCACGAGTGTGGCATATTCATGGCTTGGGGTGAAGAGGGCCGCGTAATTATTGTTATAATGCGGNTTGATAGAAATTAATTAGGAATTTCCAGCATGGCCATGTTTGAAAGTTTAAGTGATCGTCTTACGCTAAGTTTGAAGAAAATATCGGGAAAAGCCAGTCTCAGTGAAAAAAATATTCAAGAGACATTGCGTGAGGTGCGCATGGCTCTGCTGGAAGCAGACGTTGCCCTACCCGTGGTAAAGAGTTTNGTTGAGCAAGTCAAACTTCGCGCTTTAGGTCGCGAGGTCGGTAGTAGCCTCAATCCNGGGCAGCAATTCCTGAAAGTTGTTCAAGCTGAGCTTGAAGCAGTAATGGGAGATAAAAATGAATCTCTCAATTTGGCAGCTCAGCCGCCGGCAGTAGTAATGATGGCAGGCTTGCAAGGAGCGGGTAAGACAACGTCAGTGGCTAAGCTGTCTCGTTATTTAAATGAGCGAGAAAAGAAAAAAATCATGGTGGTGTCAGCGGATGTCTACCGCCCTGCGGCCATAGAGCAACTGAAAACGTTGGCGGCTGAAGTGAACGCGGTGTTCTTTCCAAGTCAGGAAGATCAGAAGCCCGTCGATATTGTGAAAGCGGCTATAGCAGCGGCAAAAACGCAGTTTATGGATGTGCTGATTATCGATACTGCCGGACGGCTGCATGTCGACGGCGAGATGATGTCTGAAATTAAACAGATTCATGCCGTGGCAAATCCGGTTGAAACACTATTTGTGATCGACGCGATGATTGGTCAGGATGCCGTTAACACGGCAAAAGCATTTGATGAGTCACTTCCGCTGACGGGTATTATATTGACGAAAGTTGATGGTGATGCGCGTGGAGGCGCGGCATTGTCAGTCCGGCAAATTACTGGAAAGCCGATAAAGTTTTTAGGAGTTGGAGAAAAAACCGATGCGTTAGAACCGTTCCATCCTGAAAGAATTGCATCACGTATTCTAGGCATGGGTGACGTACTGTCTTTGATTGAAGACGTTGAACGAAAGGTTGATAAAAAGAAGGCTGAAAAGCTTGCCCAAAAAGTCGTCAAAGGGAAAAGATTTGATTTAGAAGATTTGCGCGATCAACTGCAGCAGATGAAAAACTTGGGTGGTATGGCAGGGATGATGGATAAGCTGCCGGGTATGGGCAATATGGCGCAGTTGGCTCAGCAGAATCAAGCGAGTAGTCAGTTTGATCGGATGGAATGCATTATCAATTCTATGACGCCAAAAGAGAGAAAAAATCCGGATGTTTTAAATGGTTCGCGAAAACGCCGAATTACTCTNGGGTCAGGAACGAGCATACAAGACCTTAACCGTTTGCTTAAACAGCACAAACAAATGGGTAAGATGATGAAGAAAATGAAAGGAAAAGGGATGCAAAACATGATGCGCGGCATGGGCGGCATGATGCCTCCTGGTGAAGGAATGCCTCCGGGCGGCTTGACTAAGTTCTAGTGACCTACAGGAGGTACTTACCTGTGCTAGGCAGCCATCTTCTGATAGAGATTATTTTCCACTAAATTAGTTTCATTTTTAAAGCTTTTGGCGTACCATACCGCGCTTTCCGGGATAGCCACGTATTAATTGCGAGGCATGAACAAAAAGCATCGGGTTTGGCGATAATGCCTCTCGAACACAGGATTTTACAGATGGTTACAATTAGATTGGCTCGTGGCGGCGCAAAAAAACGTCCTTTTTATCACATAACAGTCTCAGACTCGCGTAATGCACGTGATGCTCGATACATTGAGCGTATAGGGTTCTTTAATCCAGTTGCTCGCGGAGCAGAAGAGCGTCTGCGTGTTGATTTAGAGCGCGCTACATACTGGCAGGGCCAGGGCGCACAGGTAAGTGACCGTGTTTCAGCGCTACTCAAAGAGGCTGCCAAAAAAGCAGCTTAGTGGGTTAGGATATGACTAGCACTACAAGTACTCCGGAAATGCTAGTTGTCGGCCGTATAACCACTGTCTTTGGTGTTCGTGGATGGCTTAAGGTCTTCTCGTATACCGAAAATGTTGAGACATTGTTTGATTATCAGCCTTGGTGGATTGATCTACCTAGCGGCTTAACAGAGTTGGTTGCTGATGACTTTAAAAGACATGGTGATGGTTTAGTAGTGCACCTGAGAGGGGTTGACGACCGAGATATTGCCAGAGATTGGTGCCAACAGGATATTCTGGTCGAAAAAGGCTCCTTTCCAGTGTTAATAAGCACTGACTATTATTGGCATCAGCTAGTAGGCCTGCAGGTATTTAGTCAGGAACAGGATGTTGAACAGCGGCTAGGCGTCGTTGAGTCTCTGCTGGAGACGGGTGCTAATGACGTGCTGGTTGTCAAAGGCGATAAGGACAGCATTGATAGAGAAGAACGTTTGATCCCCTACTCAGATGAGTTTGTGGTCAAAGTAGATCTCTCTAATCACAGAGTCGATGTTGTGTGGGACCCAAATTTTTAGGCGAAGCGGGTGTGTTAACAGAGGTGAAAATTAATGAAAATAGCATTGATTACCCTGTTTCCAAATATGTTTGAAGCGATCACTGAGCATGGTATCAGTGGGCGTGCGGTAAAAAATGGGTTAATCGAAATAGCCTGTTTTAATCCGAGAGATTTTACTGAAGATCGACATCGTACCGTTGATGACAGGCCCTATGGTGGCGGGCCCGGTATGGTCATGCTAATTGCGCCTTTACGTAAGGCGATTACAGCGGCTCGGGAATGGATTAATCAGGACGCTACTGTCGTGTATCTGTCGCCCCAAGGCAGCTTGCTCAATCAAGCCGCGGTGAATGAATTTGCTAAGCAGCAAAATCTCATCTTGATTGCCGGTCGATATGAAGGAATCGATGAAAGGATGATCAATTTAGAGGTGGACGAGGAATGGTCTATCGGGGATTACGTGCTCAGTGGCGGTGAGTTGCCAGCGATGGTGTTTGTAGACGCACTAATTAGACAAAAGCCCGGCGCGCTGGGCCATCAGGACTCAGCAGGCCAGGATTCATTTGCTAAGGGCTTACTAGACTGCCCTCATTATACCCGCCCTGAGGTTTACGGCGAAGAGAGTGTCCCGTCGGTATTGCTGTCGGGAGACCATGGAAAAATTAAACGCTGGCGTATGCAACAATCTCTGTTGCGAACGCAATTGAGAAGACCAGATTTACTGGATGGCTTGGCGCTCGATCAAGAGCAGCAGGCGATACTTAAAAAGAGTAGTACTGCGCTGACAGATGATGGCAAAGGATAGTGTTCATCCTCTCTGTACAGAGCTCTAAATCAGGTGGTTTACCACCAACCAATGAAAATTGAGGAGCAAGAAATGTCAAATAAAACATCAATCATAGCTGCAATTGAAAAAGAGCAGATGAGTAAAGAAATACCAGACTTTAGTCCTGGAGATACTGTTGTTGTGCAGGTCAAAGTTAAAGAGGGTGCTCGAGAGCGACTCCAGGCATTTGAAGGTGTTGTTTTAGCCAAACGCAATCGTCAGCTAAATTCAGCTTTTACTGTCAGAAAGATTTCTAATGGAATCGGTGTAGAACGTACTTTTCAAACCTATAGCCCTCTCGTTGATAGCATAGAAGTGAAGCGTCGCGGTGCAGTTCGTCGAGCTAAGCTTTATTATCTCCGCGATCGTTCTGGTCGTTCGGCAAGAATTAAGGAAAAGCTTGTCTAAAGTGATACAAAAAAGCGGCCTCATGGGCCGCTTTTTTGTATATGTTCCGCTCGCCCACCTCCCTTTAACCTTCCTCTTTATAATTACCGATACCCGATAACTCGCGTTGCTCTGAAAATCACTCTGCTATAAAAGGCTAATTTAATGGGATACTCTTCTATAGCTAAATGGATAGTTTGTCTATACTATAAANGTNAATTTTANGGTTTTTGAGTGTGTTTAATCATAAATAAAAGCCTACTTGAAATTCATGGATAGTTCCTTCTAACCACATAAATACAATTCACTAAAGGATTATTAATGTGCATACCCTCATTGTCGATGATCACGCTTTTGTGTGTGTTGGGCTTAAAGCAACTCTCCTAGATGGGCTAAGTGACATCCAGGTTAGCACGGCTAGCGATGGGCCTGCAGCGTTAGATATACTGGTAAATGAGTCTATAGATCTCGCTATTATCGACCTATTTATGCCTGGTGGTGACGGAGGTTTTGATTTTATAAGTACAGTTTGTGAGACCTACCCCACACTTCCTGTCATCGTACTTTCCGGATCGGAGAGCNTGGTACATATCAGGAAATGTCTAAATATAGGAGCCTTGGGGTTTGTCACCAAATCTGCACCCAAAGATATACTGTTTAAGGCTATTTCTAAAGTGTTAGCCGGAGACGTATATATGCCAGAAATATTACTTCGACCANGCTCAGATCTNAGCGGGGCATCGGATGAGTTTCAACCAAACGCTGATGGGGTTACAGAACTCTTAACCGAACGACAGTTGGATATTTTGCGGCGTATTTCTAAGGGGCTTTCTAACAAACTTATTGCTCGTGAACTGCATCTCTCAGAGAATACTATCAAGGTTCATGTCAGTGCCATTNTGCGCGCTCTGGGGTTGAGTAATCGTACCCAGGCGGGTCTTATTGGACAGAAACTAGCCATTAGTACGGACTTGCGGTCTAACGAATCGGGTAATTTATAGTGCCCTCCAGTCAAANAATACTGGTAGTTGTTGAGGTGGCATGGTGACTGAAACGCGATCCCTGTTATCTGGTATTTATGCTCGCATGGTTATTACTACCTTGATTCCACTCATGGCATTCGCGGTTTTGGTTGCCTACTACGTACTGTCTAGTCAAAGTCAGGACATGGAAGATTTTCAGTACTTGATGGGTGAATTAGCCATACAACAGATTGTTAATCATTCCACAGATGCACTCATCGAGTATGACNCTGGAAAGCTGAATAAAGAGGCGAAGCACTTATTTAATATAGCAGGCGTTGACGGCATTATTCTCCATAATTCGGCTATGGATAAAACATTGACCTTAGGCCGCATCAATGCTCAAAAAATTCCTTCTATTTCTAACTTCAAGTCTGGATTACCAAGGAAAGTTGATGGCCAACAGTATTTTTTCCGACNCATTCGAGCGCCTCAAGATTTGAATAGCCCGTTGCGCTCTGAGACTAAGATCGGTTGGGCGATGGTGGCGATTGACAGTCAATTTTTGATGGGTAGGCAGGAGGAAAAAGTAATTAATACGGTTTTAGTTATTATTTTCAGTCTTTTTGTCGCTGCCTGGCTATCAATTCGCTTTACGCGGACGATCTCTATGCCAATTGAGAAGCTAAATACTTTGGTTGATAAGATGACCATTGGCAATTTAAACGAGCTTGCCGATGAAGAGGGCCCTAATGAAGTTCGTTTGTTGGCTAATGGCATTAATCAGTTGGGAGTCACCATCAAAGAAGCCAACTCTCGAATGGAGAGTGAAATCACCCGCGCCACCGCCCAACTCCATGTCACCTTGATTGAGCTTGAGGAAGTTGCCGAGGCACAAAATCAGTTTTTGGCCAGGATGAGCCATGAATTGCGTACACCATTGACTGCTGTGATTGGATTTTCAAGACTTGTTGCTACTGAAAAAAATCTTGATAAGCGTCAAGAATATCTTGATGTGGTTGAAGTTTCTTCAACCATGCTACTCACAATGATTGATGATATTTTGGAATTCTCCAAGGCACACTCTGCAGGCTTTAGGCTTGAAAAAATCAATTTTGATTTAACAAAATGGATGAATGATGTTGTTGCTATTCATCATCAGTCAGCTCTTGATAAAGATTTGTCACTGGATGTCGAGGTGATAGGGGCACTGCCAAAATTAGTTCGCGGTGATCCAGTGCGTCTGGCTCAGGTGGTCAGTAATTTGGTAGGTAATGCGATTAAATTTACCGAAAAAGGCTATGTATCGATTCATCTCGAGGTAGATACATCTGAAGCCAACGTTAATATACTTCACTGCTCGGTTCGAGATTCAGGCAAGGGAATAGCGGATGACAAGAAGGCACTTTTATTCGAGCCGTTTTCTCAAGAGGACGAATCGATTAATAGACGCTATGGGGGTGCCGGTTTGGGCCTGTCAATCTGTAAACGGCTAGTTAACTTAATGGATGGCGAGATTACTATTGAAAGTGACCTTGGGCATGGATCTGATATCAGTTTTAGTTGTCGTTTACATGAATCGTCAGTGAATGGTGTGAGTGACCTAGATAGTGAGCCTTTGAAACCTGTTGCTGAGGTTTTAAGTGGTATTAGTATTTTGGTGGCTGAAGATAATCATTTTTCACAGCGATTAATTGTAAAACTATTGAAAACTTATGGTGCTGACTGCCTTGTCGCTAATAATGGGTTGGAGGCTATCGAAGTTGCTCGGTTGTTGCATGTAGATTTGGTCTTGATGGATGTACATATGCCTGTTATTGACGGCGTCAGTGCATGTGATGCGATTGTTAATCAGTCTTCTGCAAGCCCACCAGTGATTGGTTTAACCGCTGATATTACTGGTGATGGTGAAACGAAAATGGTCGAGGCTGGCGCAGAGATAGTGCTGCAAAAGCCATTTAATGAAGCTAATTTGATTAATTCAATTCTCTCAATATTGGCGGAGAGGGATCAGATTGTTCATTCCGAAGGAGAAGGAATATTGTCATCCTTAATTCCAATAGCCGAATTAAAAGAAACCTTAGAAAATAATTTAGACGAGATCGAGAGTCAATTGAAGAAATACAACAAAGGTAACTTACAGCAGACTTTACATGATCTGCTTGGCTTGTCTGGTTTATATGGAATGTCGCAATTTAGAGAGATGGTGCTGTCCTTTAAAGCCTCCTATGGGAACTCAACAACGGAAGAAAATTTAGTCAAGATAGGTAATATCAGACAACATATTGATGAAACGCTAATGCCTGATCAGGTAATCGGCTGATATTTGTTTGTACTCCCCAGCAAATAAGACATAGACTGAGTGAATCTTGAGATGGTTACAACGCCTCGCTCAATTTTTGCTTCTCTACAAATGTATCCATAATTAACTATGACCAAAAAAATAAAAACTAAAGATCCATTCGCATCACGAGAAGCCAACAACTATTCTCGGCCAGTGCCAAGTAGAGAATTCCTATTGGATTTTTTGAGTGAAAGTGTGGGTCCCTTGACGCATACAGAAATATGTTCTGCACTGGAGTTGCAGGATGAGGAGCAAATGGAAGCAATGCGACGGCGCCTGCGCGCAATGGAGCGCGATGGGCAAGTTGCTCGGAACCGAAGAGATGGTTATGGCACGTTAGATAAGCTAAATTTGGTTAAAGGGAGAGTCATTGGCCATCCTGAAGGCTATGGATTTGTTAAAGCTGCGCAGGGGGAAAGTGACGATATTTATCTTTCTAGTACTCAAATGCGTCGTGTGTTTGACGGTGATGTGGTTTTGGTTCGAATTTCAGGTCAGGATCGTCGGGGCAGGCCTGAGGGAAGCTTGGTTGATGTTGTTGAGCGCAACACACAGCAACTGGTGGGCCGCTACTTTAGCGAAAGTGGTATTAGCTTCGTCCGAGCGGATAACCCTCGTATTAGTCAGGACATTTTAATTCCTACTGAAAGATCAGGACAGGCCAAAGCGGGGCAAATTGTTGTGGTTGATATTTTGGAGCCACCATCTCGCAGCAACTTACCGGTCGGAGCGATTGCTGAGATACTGGGCGATCATCTTGATCCGGGGTTAGAAGTTGATATGTCTATCCGTAATTACGGGATTCCTTATCAGTGGAGTGCTGACGTTAAAGCAGAGACCGCTGAGATTCCAGATCATGTCACAGAGACAGAATATCGCGTTGATTTAAGAGATACTCCACTTATAACCATTGATGGAGAAGATGCTCGAGACTTTGATGATGCGGTTTTCTGCCAAGCAAAACCGCGCGGTGGGTGGCGATTAATTGTTGCAATTGCTGATGTGTCTCACTACGTTAAAGTGGGTTCGGCTCTAGATTATGAAGCGTTTGAGAGAGGGAATTCGGTTTATTTCCCTAATCATGTCGTCCCTATGCTGCCCGAAAAATTATCCAATGGTCTGTGCTCTTTAAATCCAGCGGAAGACCGACTGTGTATGATTTGTGAAATGCACATTAGTGTCGATGGCGAGATTAGCCGCTATCACTTCTCCGAAGCTATTATGCATTCTCATGCTCGTATGACCTATTCTCAGGTCGCGCAGATTATTAGTCAGCGGGAGGAGGGAAATAAGTCGGGTATCCGTAAGCAATTTGCTGCCATTGTCCCCCATGTTGATGACCTAAATGATTTATATCTAGTATTAAACAAACGTCGAGCAAAGCGCGGAGCAATAGATTTTGATTCTCAGGAAACTCGAATTTTGTTTGATGGGCAGAGGAAAATTAGTGAGATTATTCCAGTTGAGCGGACTGCCGCACATCGGCTGATTGAAGAATGTATGCTTTGCGCCAATGTATGCTCAGCTATGTTTCTTGAAAAAGTCAAGATCCCCGCCTTGTATCGAGTGCATGAGGGGCCGAGCGAAGATAGGCTGGCATCGGTAAGAGAATTTCTCGCCGAGTTGGGTATGGGTTTAGGGGGCGGTGAAGACCCACAGCCTGAAGACTATCAGCGTGTCTTGCGCGCCAGTAAATATCGCGATGATGCCGCGGTTATTCAATCAGTAATGCTACGGTCCATGAGCCAGGCCGTCTATCAACCTGAAAATCTAGGCCATTTTGGGCTAGCGTTTGAAGCGTATACGCATTTCACTTCCCCTATTCGGCGCTATGCAGATTTACTTGTGCATCGTGCTATTAGAAGCCTAATTAGAAGTACCAAGAAGGTTTCAAGTGTACATCGAGTTGACGGCGCTCAATCGTTGCCGACCAAAATCATTTATCCCTATGAAGTTGAAAAATTAGAGGCTACCGGGGAGCATCTTTCGGTCACTGAGCGACGTGCCGATGAGGCCACAAGAGATGTGGTCAATTGGTTGAAATGTGAATACTTAATGGATCGTGTGGGTGAAAGATATACCGGCGTGGTCACTGCAGTAACTGGATTTGGTTTGTTTGTGATGCTTGATGATCTTTATGTTGAGGGTTTAATTCATGTTACAGGGTTACCGAAAGACTATTACTACCATGAGGCTTCACAGCATCGGATGATCGGTGAGCGCACCGGTCGTGTTTTCCGTCTGGGACAAAAATTAACAGTCAGTTTGGCGAGAGTTAATTTAGAGGAACGTAAAATTGATTTTGAGTTCCTTGATGATCCAAATCAGATTAGTGAGCAACCCGGCAGAGGGAGAAACCCCAAAAAAACCAAAGGGACTGTCAGGGTGGGAGTCTCGGTTGATCATAAAGGGCATAAGCGTGGTAAGGCAAATAAGAAAAAGCCATTTAGTAGCGGCGAAAACGCTAGTATCAGTAAAAAACGTAGGTCTGGGGCAAAAAAAACCGCTAAGAAAAAGCCCCCTAAGCGTTGATAGCTACTCTATGTGCGCTTTTTAGCGTGCAAATGTTTGGGTAGTATTAGGCTAATTATTTCGGCAATATAATCAATAAATATGGTGCCCATATCTTTGGTATAGTACCCAACGTCACTGTTTCCCAGGGCTAGAATCCCCAAGTTATCTTTACTGCGCAAGATAACTACAGCGGCAGATCCGAGAATATTCAGACTATCACCAAATAGAAAATTCATTTCTGATGTACTCAGTCGACCGCAGGTGGCATTAGCGGCACTAAGCACTGCAGAAACTTCTTGGTTAGCATTATCTGGCGTCGCAATCCGGGCTATGCTTTCTGGGAGATTCTCTGCGGAGCCAAGCAGGGTCAAGCTATAGGCTTCTATGCCATAATCTTTATCCAAACTGTCATAAAGAGATTGCACTAGTTCACTCAAATTCTTAGCTTTGAGCAGATTGATGACTAAGCGATTGGTCCTTTCAAGCATCGTTTCATTGTCTTGAGCAATGGCATAGAGACTATCGAGCTGATCATGCATTTCCATGTTACGATTTCGTAATACTGCTAATTGACGTTCAACCAAAGACACCGCACCCTCAGGCTTGTGATGAACTATCATGGTTTCGAGAATATCCGGATTGTCGTCCAAAAATGTTGGATGATCACGAAGGAAGCCGCGGACTTGTTTAACGCTAACGTCGGTTGATTTTTCTTTACTCATAACTTGATCTGTCCGTGAAAGCTAGTGATCGCAGGTCCCGTCATAATAAGGGAATGGCCCTCGCCAAGCCAATTAATTCTTAGATTGCCTCCAGTCAAGCCAACGGTAACCGGAGAGTCTACCAGCCCTTGTTGAATCGCTGCTACCGCAGCTGCGCATGCGCCAGAACCACAGGCCCGAGTCTCACCTGCGCCGCGTTCGTGGACTCGCAGTTTTAGATGCTGCCGATTGACCACCTTTGCAAAGCCAACATTCACCCTTTTGGGAAAGCGAGGATGTTTTTCTAGCCGAGGTCCAATTGTGCTCACTGGGGCAGACTGGAGCTCGTCAACAAATAATACTGCATGAGGATTACCCATAGAGACTGCGGCAATCGTCACTGATTGGTCACCTAGATCAATGGAATAATTTTCACTTCTACAGTTAGCCTGTAGTGGTAAATCTTTGGGTTCAAGGGCCGGTATACCCATATCGACCGCTATTGTNCTGTCTTTGTTAATAGTGAGGCAGATGATGCGATTCATCGTTTTGACGCGAATAGATGTTTTACCGGACAATTTGCGATCTCTGACAAATCTAGCTAAGCAGCGAGCGCCGTTACCGCATTGCTCAACTTCACTTCCGTCACTATTAAATATTCTATAATTGAAATCTATGTCGTTACTTGAAGGTGGTTCCACAATAAGCAGTTGGTCACAGCCTATGCCCAAATGACGATCGGTAATATGTCTGACGGCCGTTGTTGAGAGGTTAATATTTTGCGTCACAGCATCGACCACGACAAAGTCATTACCGAGGCCATGCATCTTAGTAAACTTCATCAACATAATGGTAGATTCAGCAGTTTGACGATGAATTAACCGGCAAAAGCTGTTCTCCTCTAGTCAGGTCTTGAATGGTTTCTCGTTGACGAATGAGAAAAACATTATCACCGTCTACCATAATTTCTGGAGCACGGGGACGACTGTTGTAATTTGAACTCATGACGAATCCATAGGAACCGGCAGAGAAAAGACATAAATGATCACCTTCCTTTACCGAAAGTTTACGATCTTTACCCAAGAAATCACCACTTTCGCAGACGGGCCCCACGACGTCATAAACCTTCTCATCTACACCCATACTGTGAGAGATAGATTGGATATCCATCCATGCTTGATACAGCGATGGCCTTAACATATCGTTCATTGCGGCATCGACGATGGCAAAGTTTTTATGTTCGTTGGATTTAATAAATTGCACTTGAGTGAGCATTGCGCCGGCATTCGCTGTTATTGAACGACCTGGCTCCAAAACTAATGTTTCACTTCGATGTGCTAATAGAGGCAGTAACTCACGCATGTAGTCATCGACCGACTGAATACTCTCATCTCGATAGCGAACGCCCAAGCCACCACCAATATCAATATGGTTTAGGTTTATTTTTAATTCCGCGAGCTGATCAACGAGTATCAGAAGTCTGTTCATAGCATCAACAAAGGGCCTGACGTCTGTCAATTGCGAGCCAATATGGCAGTCGATGCCAATCACATCGATGTTATTCATTAGGGAGGCATTCTGATAAACAGTCATGGCATGATTAATATCAATGCCAAACTTATCTTCTTTTAACCCGGTGGAAATGTAGGGGTGAGTATTGGCATTAACATCTGGATTCACCCGAATCGACACCGGTGCCTTCAATGATAATGCCGAAGCTGTTTCGTTCAGCAGCACCAACTCTGACTCAGATTCTACATTAAAGCAGTGAATACCAACTTCCAATGCTCGACGCATTTCACTGCTAGTTTTACCAAGGCCGGAAAATACAATTTTACTAGGATCCCCGCCAGCTATTAGGACGCGCTCAAGCTCGCCAATAGAAACAATATCGAACCCGGCGCCTAAGGCCGAGAGGGTTTGCAACACGGCAATATTCGAGTTAGATTTAACAGCGTAACAAATCAAATGTGGGTGATTACCTAACGCTGAAGTATAGGCTTCAAAGTTTAGTTTAAGCGCTGTTCTACTATACACATAGCAAGGCGTGCCGAACTGATTGGCAATATCGCTGAGCGCGACCTTTTCCATAAATAGATCGCCGTTGTTGCGGCTAATAGTCGTGTGCATAAGCGCTTAACTTTCTCTAAGTTGGGAGTCAGTAGTAAAGGTTTCCGCAGTATCCTCAGGCAGATAAAGATCGCCACTGTTACCACATCCAGTGAGTAAGCCAAGACATAATATCGCTAATAGTCCAACGGTAGGTATTCTCATGTTGATATTCCCAGTGCCAGTGCGCGAAGTATAACGGTAGTGGCAGATTACAAACAAACAATTATACTATGCCCCTCTCCGCAAAAAACCAGTATGGAATAATATTAATGAATGAAGCAGAGTTTAATCAAATCGTCGATGACTTAATGTTCTCCATCGAGGAGGCCATTGATGATAGTGGAGTGGACATTGATTATGAAAATAGCGGTGGCATGCTCACTTTGACCTGCGATGTTAATGGCTCGCAGATTATTCTTTCTAGACAACCAGCAATGCGTGAAATTTGGCTGGCTGCCCAGTCTGGAGGCTTTCACTTTACCTTGCAGCACAAGGGGCAAAAAAGCTGGTGCAACACTGTTACTGGCGAGTTACTTTCAGTCATGTTGAGTTCAGCTTGTCTTGCACAGTCATCGGAATCAATTCACTTCGACTTTACTTAGCGGCAGGCGACTTTTCCTGCGGCTCTGGTGGCTGCCGCCTTGACCTGATTCGGCGCCGTACCACCAATATGATCACGCGCAGCTACTGACCCTTCCAATGTTAACACTGAGAAAACATCATCTTTAATCTGATCTGAAAATTGCACTAATTCCTCAAGACTCATATCAGACAAGTCTTTGTGCTCGTCAATACCATAGGCGACAGCCTTTCCCACGATCTCGTGCGCATCGCGGAAGGCGATACCTGTCCCCACAAGATAGTCGGCTAAGTCAGTCGCGGTAGAAAATCC
>JGI24539J26755_10000577_pt1 | contig 17346 bp, 26 predicted proteins | sample NorSeaMetagenome_2_FD_26755 | JGI IMG/M metagenome (IMG submission 26755) | reverse complement strand
ATTGTGTTAATATCATTTTTTAAAAAAATATAAAAATAGATACACATAATATTCATATAATACTTACATTTACTCGTCGTTTTCGGCCTCCACTACTTCCTCTGTCTTCTTCTTCGCAATGGCTTTTCTTCCAGCCTTCTTCTTAGGAGGGGCTTTCACCTCTTCCTCCACCTTCTCCTCATCCACCTTCTCCTCATCCACCTTCTCCTCCTTCCCCCCTTCTTCTTTTTGCGCCTGCCAGATACGAGCGATTTCCGCAAAGATTTCTGTCTTATCCATCTTAGGATTCCCTGCCTTAATCTCCGCGTACTTCTCCTTCACGAAGATGTTGTAAGGCGAGGGAGCACGCTTCTCCTTGGGGTTACCGTCCTTGTCAAAGCCCTTCTTGCGCTTAGGCTTTTCTGCCTTAGCTGCCTTCTCGGCTGCCTTGGCCTCCTTATCCTTCTCCTTGTTGTCCTTCCAGAACTGCTTACAATACTCGTCAACATCCTTCTTGGTATTGAGAGCATCGGGCATGTTCTCGACGTGAACCTTGAAAAGAGCGTTGGCAGAGGTCATTGTTTGAGTTGAGTTGCTTTGTGTTGCTTTGAGTTGCTTTGTGTTGCTTTGTGTTGCTTTGTGTTGCTTTGTATAGATACTTTTTGTATCTATTTGCGTCCAGTGGGTGTTGGTGAAGATAAATTAGAAACCTCACATAGTCAATTTTTATTTTTTCTGGAACATTTTTATTCCACACTATAAAAAATTGATATTAAGCTTAGATTATTAGCTTATACTAATAATGCAAATTTTAATATTTGAAAACGAAGATATATCACAATATATATGGAAATTTATATCATTTGATGACTACAAAAAGTTTGCAAATGTATCTAAATATTTTGCAAAATTATACAAAAATATGTCATTTAATGATATGTTAAAATCTAAATATTATGAATCAAATAATATAATAAAATTTTGCAAATTTTCTGTAAAACATATCGCTAAAATAAGCAAATATGATAATGAACCACGATTCATTAATATATTGTTACAAGATTATTTTCAAAAGTATAATCTTGAAGAATATATTAAATCAAAAAAATTTATAATTGTATATGATGTTTTAGAAATTATAATGCATGGGATAAATCGTAGATTTCAAAGAATTTTAGAAAAATTAAATAAATGTAAAAAACTGTATTCAAGTATAGAATTAAATGATACAGCTTATATGCAAATAATGCAGTTATTAATTAATATTGGGAGCGATTATCAACATTGTGAAAATAGAAGATATATATTAAAATCATACTGTGGTAATACGGAAACCATTACCAAAATAGCTTTAACATCATTAATATTTATTATGATAGATGACATAAAAATAATTTCTTCAAAAAAAAAATTAATAGAAATGAGAAAAAATAAAGGTGAAGAGTTTATAAATTATATAAAACATAGTAATTTAAAACATGTTTGTCCTAAGTATTTTCTCAAAAGAATAGATAAAATATATAAATAAATTAATGATTCTTTTTTTTATTCAAATAATTAAAAATTGATATTTAAGAATATATTAAATTATTAATATTAACAATTCCAATGTTTAATTCTGAAAATTGCTGGGACATTCTCGACACTTATTTTCAAAAAGGCGGATCTCCTGAATCATCAAATCCATTAGTAAAGCATCAAATTGATAGTTATAATAAGTTTATTGATAACACTTTGGGACAGATTATTGCAGGATTTAATCCAATTAAAATCAAAGTAGCAAATCCTAAAAATGACTTGGGAGGCGATAATACATATTGTATTTCTATCAATATATTGCAACCCAGTGTTACAAAACCCAGCTATCAATTACCAGATGGAACACAAAACATTATGACACCTCATATTGCGCGCATGAATAATATGTCTTATTCGAGTAGTGTTTATGTAAATGTTCACGTAGTTACAGAAGTTACAAACAAAAATGGTATGACAGAAAAGTTTGACAAAACTGTTAATAACATTTATATTGGTAAAATTCCAATAATGGTTAAATCAAAGCTATGTGTTTCTAGTCAGATTCCAGGCATTTGTGAAGAAAACAATAACGAATGTATATATGATTTCGGAGGCTATTTTATTATTAACGGAAACGAAAAAGTACTTATTTCACAAGATAGAATTAATGAAAATAAAACACTTATATTCAAGCCCAATAATAATAGCGAGGGATTATATGCCGAAATTAGATCTATATGCGATTCTACATATTTACCACCTAAAACAACATGCCTTAATATGAGTGGTAAACTAAATCACATGGGAAGAATTATTAGAATTAATACATCATTTCTACGTTCGGAGGTTCCAATCTTCGTTATGTTTCGCGCACTTGGCATTATCAATGATAAGGAAATCATCTATCATATTGTTTACGACATAGATCAAGAAAAAAATGAAAGAATTATTTCAGAATTAATGGCATGTTGCGAAGATTCATGTGATATTACAACACAAGAACAAGCTGAAAATGTTTTAATTAAGATTATGATTGGAGCAAATAAGAATAATGAACATCATGAGAATGTAGCGCTATTAAGAAATAACCTCAAAAATGATTTCTTGCCACATGTTGGTAAAAGTTATAGACGCAAAGCTCTATATGTTGGATATATTATTCGCAAAATGATTCGTATTTATCTAGGTTATGATACATATGATAATCGCGATTCTTATATTAATAAAAGAGTTGATACGCCCGGAATTCTAATGTCTAATTTGTTCAGGCAATGTTATGGGAAGATGACAAAAGAGCTAAAATCGGCAATTGAAAAGGAATTGGGACTTTGGAGAGGAAATAACAATACTCCAATTTCTAATATTATTTCTGATATTAGCATTATTAGATTCTTTAAACAATCATTGCTTGAATCCTGGATTAAATATTCACTATCTACGGGAAATTGGGGCATCAAAAGCATGGGGACATTTCAAAATATTAAACAGGGTGTGTCACAGGTATTAAATAGGATGTCTTATGCGAGTACATTATCGCATTTGCGTAGAGTTAATACCGCAATGGAAAAAAATGGAAAATTAGTTCAACCGCGAAAATTAGATAATTCACAAATTGGTATGATTTGCCCAGCAGAAACACCAGAAGGCAGTTCTGTTGGTCTTGTTAAGAATATGGCTCTAAGTACTAATATTTCTATCTCTATGAACAGTACACATATTAGAAAAATATTAATTGAATTAAATATTGTTGTTTATGATGATAGTTATGATTACGATGTAACAAAATCATCTATTGATTTCTTAAAAGAAATGGGAAATATGGATAACGTTTATGTTATGGTAAATGGCGATATTGTAGGTTATCATGTTGATCCGGCAACATTATACAAAACTCTCAAACATTATAAAAGAAGCGGCATTATTCATCCAATGACATCAATTGTCTGGAATATTCAAAAATCAAATATTATTATTAGCACAGAAGCAGGAAGAATGTACAGGCCCCTTTATATCGTAGACTATGATTCTAAAACTAATAAAAGTGTTCTCAGGATTGAAAGAATCCTCAAACGAAAAAATATTGATTTTAATGAATACATTAAAGATAAGCATTTTGATTATTTCATAGTACCAAATGAAATTGTCAAAGACACAAGTGATCCAAATAGATATCTTGACGAAGAAGGTTTTATCGAATATATGGATTGTGATGAAATTAATAATGCTATGATTGCTACATTTCCTAGCGATTTAGATGAAGGTATTAAAGGAACCGCTTTGCCTCCTTGTTATACGCATTGTGAGATCCATCCTAGTTTAATTAATGGTATTCTTGGTGTTAATATTCCTTTTAGCGATCATAATCAATCGCCAAGAAATTGTTATCAATGCGCAATGGGCAAACAAGCATTGGGTATTTATACGAGTAATTTCAACAAAAGGATTGATACAATGGGAAATATCTTAAATTATCCACAAAAATCACTTGTTTGTACAAAATTATCTAAATATACAATGGCTCACAAATTGCCATTTGGAGTAAATGCAATTGTAGCTATTATGACACATACTGGTTTTAATCAAGAGGATAGTATCATGATAAATCAATCGGCGTTGGATAGAGGATTATTTACGAGCACCTATTATAAAGCAGTCAGAGATGTTTGTAATAAAAACCATAGTACCGGTGAAGAGGAAATATTTACAAATCCAGAAAATAAGTCTGTAAAAAAACCATATTCGTATAGCAAATTAAATAGCGATGGTTTTGTTCCCAAAAATACAAATGTTAATGGGAATGATGTATTAGTAGGGAAAGTAATGCCTAAAAAAGTAAATGGTGAAATCAGTTATCATGATAATAGTTTAGTTATGAAGGCGAATGATGATGGATATGTTGATATGAATTATAGTGGAATCAATAGTGAAGGATATAAGTTTTGTAAGGTTAGAATTCGTAAAAACAGAAAACCCGAAATTGGAGATAAATGCGCTAGTTGTAGTGCACAAAAAGGCACTATCGGCATGACTTATAAGCACCAAGATATGCCATATACAAAAGATGGTATTGTTCCTGACATTATTATGAATCCACACGCTATTCCATCGCGTATGACTATCGCGCAATTAATGGAATGTATTATGGGTAAAGCAGGATGTCACATTGGTTCATTTGGAGATTCTACACCATATAATGATTGTTCCGTAGAAGATATTGCCAAAGTTTTGGAAGAATCTGGTATGGAACGTTACGGAAATGAGATTATGTACAATGGTAGAACCGGTGAACAAATTAAAACAGAAATATTTATTGGACCCACTTACTATCAACGATTGAAACACATGGTTACCGACAAGGTTCATTCTCGTGGTTCTAATGGCCCTATTGTTATGCTTACGCGACAACCTAGCGAAGGTCGTGCGCGTTCTGGTGGATTGCGATTGGGTGAAATGGAACGCGATTGCTTTATTGCTCATGGTACATCAAACTTCTTGGCAGAAAGGATGCTACATGTATCTGATAATTACAGAATATTTGTTTGCAAGTATTGTGGAATGCATGCAAATGTAAATACAGACAAGAATATTTATAGTTGCACAAACTGTAAAAATAATACAGATATTGCACAGGTGCGCATGCCATATGCATTTAAGCTACTAAATCAAGAACTGTATACTATGAATATTATGATGAGATATATTTGTAATTAATTATTTAATTGTTTATTTATTCTATTTATAGTTTTATCAGATAAATTAGTTAAGTTTTTTATCAATGTTGCAAAAAATATATCATCCTTGTATTTTATATTGTGCAATTCGGCATGTTTTTTATTAGTAATATTTAATAATTCAAAATAATCTTTGCTATTTGATAATATGTTTTCACTTTTTTCATTATAATAAGGTAATTCACATTCATCAACAAATATTTTTTCAATATTATTTGTTTTAATAATTTTTTCTCCATATAAATTTGTTAAACTTTGATATACATCCCTATATATTATATTTTCATATTTTGGACATTTTATTTGTCTATTTTTATATGTTGTTGTATTATTTTCTATGTCATCTATAAATATAATATTATTATTTATTTCGTATTTTAATTTATATTTATCCTTAATATGATCAACTAATATTTTTATAGATTTGCCACTATATGGAATTGTATCTTCTCTTGTAAAATATGGTTTATTAAATTTAATATTGGCTTCTTTTTCTATTGATTCAACTAAACCTCCATGAACCCAATGATATGCCGATTTTGTATATACATAAAATTCACATTTCTTATATTTTTTTTTACAAAAATTTATGAAATCGGCAAATCCAGGTCTTAATAAACCTTTTTTCATATCATCTGTAAAATCTAGCTTCATAGGTTTAATATCATTATTTAAGTCTATTATATTTTTATTTATTTGATATTCTCTTACTATATAATATACATTCCCTATTATAGCATTATCTATATCAAAAATAAATATATATGGGCACTTCATTATATTTATATAAGATTAAATTAATTTTATAAATATTATATCCCATTCAATTACAACATTATATATAAACGTCTATGCAAAACATTATGATGGTGGTAAATTAATATTTAAAGATATATTATTATATAATAATAATTATGAAAAAAATAATTAATATTTTTAAGCATTTTGTTAATAAAATTAGTAATTATGATAAAGCGCCAATGTTGGGACGATGGACTATTAAAAAATGCGATAATAATATGACAAATATTAATTCAGTGTATCAAAATAGGGATCATTGTGGGGATATTATTTGTAAAACACCAGTCAAAGCAAAAGAATATAATAATAAATGAATATTATATATATATTATGGATAAATACATATCATTGCTACCCGAAGATTTAATTTTAAAAATATATTCCAAAATACATTATCCTCAAAATTCTAAATTATTAAGTGAAATTAAACTTTTTCATTATATTAAACATAAATTGGTTAATAATTTTGGATTATATAATATCTGTTGTTGTTCGTATATACATTATAATTACGATTCGAATATAAGTACTATTTCATTTAATGAAATTGATAATATAAATACGTGCATTCATAATTTAAGTTATAATGAAAAAAATAAATTGTTGAATAATTTATTAGGGAAAATGCCTCTTATAGATAAATACTCTTTTATATTTCATATGACTGATAGAACTGTAAAGCCATGTATAAGCGACACTAATGCTTATATTAAGTTTGTAATAGATAAAACAGTATTACATCAATGAATTATTAATATTTTTTTATTATGTTTTTAAAACTAACTTGATAATATTTTTTATTAATTATATAAAAATATAATTGTTTATATATTAAATAATGTATACAAATCTACATTATATGTTTGGTGGTAACAATAATTATACCGATTATTATTTTGGTAATAATTATGTTTTAGAAAAGGAAAAAGAGTTATTGATCAAAGAATTGCAAAAAGAAAAAACTAAACACGAAGATTTACAAAATAATTTCAAGATTATGCAAGATTATACAATAAATCTAGAAGATAAAATAGAATTATTAAAAACAGAAATAGACGAACTACAATTTAAATATAATATGCTTAAAGATAATAATGAAATTATTGAAGATTTTGAAAAGATATAAGAAATATTTATATAATATTATTAAATGTACAAAGAACTAAATCGCTATTATAACTATCGCATGTCATCTCTTCTCTATATTCTAGATAATACCAAACATCTTGAAGTAGAAAAATGTAGAAAAGAAGATGTTCTAAAATTTGGTGGAACACACTATTGTCTTGATGATGAAAAAGGAATCGTCGATAAATGGTGTGTCAGTGAAGATGATATCTCATGTGATTAAAGAATACTTAAATATATAACATAATATATTAATAACAATGGATAGAGCTATTGAGTTGGCAAATATTAGTACGGGTGGTCCATTTGGTGCTGTTATAATGAATAATGATGGTATAGTAATTGGCGAAGGACATAATGAAGTTACAGTGAATAATGATCCTACGGCACATGCAGAAATGGTTGCAATAAGACGCGCGTGTGCTACTATTAAAAATTTTAATTTAGAAGGCTGCACTATTTATACAAGTTGCGAACCATGTCCTATGTGTTTGGCCGCTTGTTATTGGGCGAGAATTGATAAGATATATTATAGTAATACACGAGTTGATGCGGCAAATATTGGATTTAGCGACAATGAAATTTATAAAGAGCTGGGAAAGTCAAATGATTCTAGGTGTCTGCCAATAATAAAAGTAGATAATGCCGAGGCAATTAAGACATTTCAAAGATGGTTTGGAGATGAAAATAAAGTTAAATACTAATGGAAATTGTGTAACAATTAAGTAAAAAATTGATTATAATTTTAATTATTTTTAAACATTATAATATGGCAATGACTTGCTATATTGAAAAGTTTGATGCTTTGCCTGACGATATTAAGGATATGATATATAGCAAGGTCATATATTCTCAATCCAAAGAATTATTACAGGAAATAAGGGATCGAAAATTATATGATTTTATACTAAACAAAATAGGATATCAGGATATGAAGCCTACTTTGGAAAACGTTACTCAGCATTTATCAAATATGCCACCAATATATTCAATTGCGATTATGGATATCATAGGGAATATTCGTACTAAAATTATTGAAATTGATTAAATATAAAAATCCGGTCGTATTAATTCTTTCTATTAATAATAAAAATTGATTTTTTCTATTGTATTAATGATAACATGTCTTTTGAATATGAATGCGAAAAGTATCTTTGTGATATTGAGAATATCAAAGAAACTGTTGAAAAATATGGTGTAGCAATCGCTCCATTGCTAGATAGTAATGAATGTGATGAAATGATTATTAACAAATGGGATTTACTAGAACACTTGACAAAAAATTTTGATACCCCGATTGATAGGCTTGATAAAAGCACATATAAGCAAATTTATGAATTATTTCCAAATCATAAGATGCTTCTTCAACATTGGAAAGTAGGGCATTCTAAACTGACTTGGAATGTGCGACAAAATCCCAAAGTTATAGAAGCATTTAAAAAAATATGGGATTGTGATGATTTAATTACGAGTTTTGATGGGGCAAGTATCTATATTTTAGATAAACCTGTGCGTGAATCTAAATCATGGTTTCATGTTGATCAAAGCTATACTCGTAGTGGATTTGAGTGTATCCAAAGTTGGGTAAATGCTTATGATACAAAAGAAGGCGACGCGACTTTAGTTATATTAGAAAATAGCAACAAATATCACACCGACTTTCAAAAAGAGTTTAATATAACTGATAAAAAAGATTGGTTTAAATTGCAAGATAAACTTCAATATGATTTCTATATTAATAAAGGTTGTCGCGAAGTAGCTATTAAATGCCCTCGTGGATATGGCGTATTCTGGGATAGTAGAACTCTACATTACGGAAATCCTGTGCAAAAAAGTGCTAATGATGATTATAATTATAGATGTGTGGTATATATTTGTATGACACCCAGATCTCTTGCAAAAGCAAAAGATTTAGATAAAAGAAAAAAAGCATTTGATGATATTAGAATGACATCGCATTGGCCCCATAAACCAAAATTATTTCCAAAAATACCACAAACATACGGAAAGAAAATATTAGAAATAGCAGATATTGATATGGAAGCAGTTAAAGAATATATCACTGAAAATGGTTATAAATTAATTTAAAATATTATAGTTTAGTATAAATATGGGCAAAAATAATAATATTGATAAAAACAATATATTATATTATATACCAATCATTTCTTATAAAATTTTATTTGCAATTGTAATTTTAACAATATTATTTAATTTTTTATATGTGTACTATACTAAATTTAAAAAAGTAATAACAGTCGATGAGAAACATACATATGGTTCCAGTAATGCAAGAGGCAGCCAAAGTATAAGTGATACCGATAATAATGTATATATTCTTAAAGATTCTCTATATATTTGGCATTGGACAAGTGTAGAAGTATTTAATAAATTAGACGTGGGTAATAAATATAATATAGAGGGACATGGTATTAGAGTGCCATTTTTAAGATGGTTTCCAAATATAACAAAAGCCACTCTTATAAAATAAAATTTTATTTTGTCCAAGGATTATCATTTTTCCATGGTTTTTTATTAATCCATGGCTTTTCATTATGCCACCAATCATTAATTTTATTTTTCCAAGGATTTTTATTTTTCCAAGGCATCCATATATGTGGGTCATAATATAATTTTTTTATACGTTTAGTGTAAAAACTTAATGTTAACATAGATGTTAATATTATCCCATTCGCAAATATAATTACCGGATAATTATATTTCTTTTTTGTCATTTAATATATATATATTATACGATAAATAACTCGCATAAGATAACCAAGCTATATAAGGAATTAATGCTAAAATCGCCCATATATATATAGTACCGTTAGTATCTCTTTGCATTATAAACTGAATTAATGTCAATATTGCAAAAACTAAACTTAATATTATAATAATAAAACCATTTAATAATCCATTTTCGCTGAAAAAAGCAGGTATATATGAAAAATTAAATATTAATGCTAATATTGGTATTATCCAATATTTACTATTTTTAAAAAAACGTCTTTTACCACATTTTGATATTCCAAATGGAGTACAATTAGTTTCATATAAAGCATAACTATATATCATTCCGATCATTAGATATAAAATCGGCCATACTATACCAAATAAATAACTCGGTGGATAAAAATCTGGTTTAATTAAATTCTTATATTTATCTTCTTGCCATTTTTTACCATATATCGCACCAATTGACATACCAATTATCAATGGTAAAAATACAATAGTATAATATATGATTTTGACTAATAAATCTGTGTTTTTGTAACTTTTATGTCTATAACAATAAATATCACTAATACAATCCATTTTCTTTGATTCTAATATAATACGAGAATTATAAAAATATAAACACAAATATATATATATCTATTCTACGTTTTTTTACTCATTAGTCTCAATGGACTTCTTAGCCTTGCGACCACGCTTCTTCTTAGGGGCTTCCTCGTCAGAAGGAGCTTCTTGGATTTCAGAGATATCATCGCCTTGTTCAGGTTCATTGACATTTTCGGGTTGAACCTGAGCTGCCTTTTCCTCCTGCCACACCCTGGCAATCTCGGAGAAAATCTGAGTCTTGTCGAGTTCGGGATTGGCCGCTTTGATCTCAGCATACTTCTCCTTCACGAAGATGTTGTAAGGCGAGGGAGCACGCTTCTCCTTGGGGTTACCGTCCTTGTCAAAGCCCTTCTTGCGCTTAGGCTTTTCCGCCTTAGCTGCCTTCTCAGCTGCCTTTGCCTCCTTAACCTTCTCCTTGTTGTCCTTCCAGAACAGCTTGCAATACTCATCAACATCCTTCTTTGTGTTGAGAGCATCAGGCATGTTCTCGATGTGAACCTTGAAGAGAGCGTTGGTGGTAGTCATTGGTTGCTTTGGGTTGCTTTGGGTTGCTTTGGGTTGCTTTGGGAGATACTTGTTTTGTATCTCTTTGCGTCCAGGGTTTATCGGATAAACAGAAAAATAAAACAGATATAATCAATTTTTATTATTTTTAGAACAATTCTGTACAAATTAATTCAATATAAAAACATAAACATAAATATATTTATACATAATTAAAGTAGAATTATTGGTTATTATTAAAATCCTTCCAATCTTTGTTAACAGTACGACGATTTTTATAAGCATAGCGGCTATCTTTCTTCTTAGCTAGGAAGTTCTTATTGGTTTTAATATCGTCCCCATTATTTTTGTCCTTGAAACTCCTTGGGATCTTTACGATATCACCAATATCATCATATTTTCCTACGAAGTTGTTGAACATACGGGAGTTGATTTTGTAAGTGCCTGACATTATCTATTAGATTGGTGTAATTATATATATTACACACTATCAATTTTTATTTTTGCAGGATTAAATTTTCATAAATTATTAATGTATCTCTTATATCGGTCTTACATATAGGGCAGCAAAACTTTTTATTATTTATTTTAATGTTAAGCAAACAATTATCACAACAAGAGCGATGTCCACAAGGTATAAGTGCCTTAATAATAGATTTATCAAATTTATCAAAACATATATTACATTCTAATTCAATGATTTTATCAACTTCCTTCTCAGTACATTCTTCAATAATTTTATTTCGTTTAAATTTTCCTAATAGAAGTTTAAAGCAACCAAACATACTTTATATTTCAAATATAAAAATAAATATTGATCATTTTTTATATATCATACATACATTATATATATTTCTTTGTTTTTTCTCTAATAATATCCGGGTCTATTTTAAATAATAGTTCTTTGATAAAATCAATAAATATCTTATTTTGTTCATCTTCTTTATAAGACATCACAAGAGTACATACTCCTTCTTGTTCTCCATCAATTTCATCAATCATATTAATTGCATATTTAATATACCATTCTTTGAGAAGAATGTAATGAATATCCACTAAGTCATTATACTTGCATTTTTTAAATTTATTTAAATAAGGTTTTATTTTACCATAATGTTCTATCTCCCTAATAAGAGCAGGGGGAGGTATGCAAATATATTTTGCACATTCACTAAGAATATCATCGGGTAACGCGTCAATCATCTGGGAGCGAGACATCATAAATGTTGACATTATGGAACTACATTATTTAATTAATGTAAATCAATTTTCTAGAAAAATAGGACAAATATAGTAGTTAATAGTAGAAACAATGAATAATATACTAAGAACCTTTCGTAGTTCAAGAAGAATGCGCTGGTATTATAAAAATTAAGAAACAGAATTGTCCTATCTGTCGTGGAGAAATATCACATAAATTTGATTATTTACCGTATAAAATTGAAGCTAGAAGAAGGTTAGCAAAAATGGAACTACCAGCACCCACATCGATGAGACCAGCATCGGCATCGAGACTTTCACCGAATACCATAAGAGCTATTAATACACGAGAACTATCGGAGAATAATAGAGTAGCGTTAGCTAGAATAGCTGCTAGTGCTGCATCTAGAAGAGAAATTTCAAGAAATAGAATATGATTTTAAGTACTTTTCAGGAAGACTACTCAAAATCTATTGCTATAAACACAAAAAATAAACATTTAAAAATTACTCCATCTATAAAATATTTTTTTTTTAAATTCTTTAAAATTAAAACCATTTAATATTCCTCCAAGAACAACTCGCCCTTGTCCAAAATATAAATCCTTCATATATTATATAAAAATAAAATTAATATCCGCCTCTTAAACGTAAAACCAAATGTAGAGTAGATTCTTTTTGGATATTATAATCCGCAAGTGTTCTACCATCTTCTAGTTGTTTTCCTGCAAAAATTAAACGTTGTTGATCGGGTGGAATACCTTCTTTATCTTGGATCTTGCTTTTAACCATATCAATTGTATCAGAAGATTCTACATCGAGAGTAATTGTTTTTCCCGTTAGTGTTTTAACGAAAATTTGCATATCCTCTTTATTTATATATAATGATATATTTTTATATATATATATTATAATGGATGAAATTAATAAGTTATTAGATAATATGCTTATAACACGACCATGTAATATATGTTATTTACCAAATAATAATAAAAATAAAAACATATGTATTAATTGTAGTAAAATATTAACCCCGCATTTTGCAAATTGTAATTGTATATATTGTAAATAATTCTATGTTAATAATTTTTTATTTGATACTTCGCTCGGATTCCAAGAAATATATACGATATTATTATTAGGGGCTGGTAATATTTGAACAAATAATCCATTTTTTCTCAATGAATCAACGACATAATCAATACAGTCCTCTATTTTATAAAGAGGTTTGCCGTATATATAATATGGTATTTCATAAAATATATTCATCCCACCGATTGTAGCAGTATTTTTTATTTTTATATGACATGTTTCAATAATTTTATCAAAAGTAATATATTTTGCGCTATTTTTCTTTTCTTTTAAAGTATATAATTCGGATAAAGAAATTCTTGGAGGCATTTTTAATAAATATATATAATTTATTAAAATCTTTTTAACTTTAAATCAACACAATGAGGTATATTAATATAAAGCGATGCATATTACAAAATTCGCATTCCATTATGCTTTCAGACTTAGATTTTACCTTTTTAAGTTTGAAGGTAATTGTTTAACTGTACTATCTTCAAGTTCATAAAATGGAACCATTTTATTATGATCAACTTCAACATTTACTTTTTGAACGGCTTTACTTTTGTTTAAGCCTTTATTAAAAATACCATTTATAATATCATCATTTATAGCATAATTAAAATATTTAATATCACCTATTTTAAGTATATTTTCCTCGCCTAATTGCCTAGTATCAAAAAATTGACTTACAATCCCTGAATTACTACTATCTTTTGATATAACATCTGTTAGATGAGGATTGATATATAATGGTGATTTATTGTCTTTTTGAGTTGCTGCACGAGGTTGTTCATCATTATAAACAGTTTCAACTTTATCTTCAAATACCAACATGCCATTTAAATATATTTTACACATAGATAAATTCGCCGATAGAATATTTGCACTGTCAGCTATTTCTTTAATAACAATAGAAACCATAAACCATTTACTATCAAATGGTATATCCCATATACCTAATAAATTTTGATTTTTTTCTTCCCAGCTAGAATTTGCTTGAAGTAAACTACATTTACCATCAGTATAATTGGCACCTTGTTGATAAGAATCAGGTGATAAGATATTATTATAATCAAAAGCTAATTTTGACCCATTATGATTAATACGTATTAAAGGATTTTTTGTTAATAATGTTGGAATAACAGTTTCGTCAACTGTTCTTGCGGAACAATTATAATTATTAACATTATAATAAAAATGTTTTTCACCTTTTAGTAATAAGGCTATATCTTTTCTATCTTTATTATATGTATCTAATTTTTGTTTATCGACATATAACCAAAAGTTATAAGAATATTCTGCTCCACCTGCTTGATTCATAGACGGTTTAATTGGTAAATATGCATTATGAGACTTGTTAGAAGTATTATATTTCCATTCTTTATTTGAATTAAAATCAAAAACACCGTTTATAATATCGACTTCTGACTTAATATCATTTTCACCATTAAACATATTATGTAATTCAATTAAATATATATTATAAGCGACGTATCCCATTAATAATAATGCAATTAATGATATTATAATTTGTTGTACGGGGCTACCTTCCATTATTAGTTTACTATCTATTTAAAATATGGAAATAAAAAATATAAAATGTTCACTTAATTTTGCATTTCTACATCTGCTGCTTTCAATTTATAAACAGGATTTCTCAATCCATAAGCGCCAATACCAAGAGATGCAAGCATGCCGTTTATGGGACCTTTGTGGTACTCTTTATACATATCATTTTTATTTAAGTCATAATTAAAAACGGTAAACTTACTTAATAATCCCGAAAATCCAAATGGACCCGGGTCACCGGAATCTGATCCACCTACAATTAAAGATCCTTCGCAATTAAGATTTAATTTATCTAATCTTAAATTTCCCTCTAATCCCGAATTTCTATCCAATGTTTCATAAAAGTTACCATCCAAATATGATGTTATTGAACCACCGCCTATATCATTTATCACAAAGCCTACATGTACCCATCTTTGTATTGGTACATAATCAATGGTAAAACCGGTTGTATAGGTAGACCCATTTACAGTACAAGACCTAAAATCTTTAACACCGCTGGGTGAAGAGTAATTTTTATTATTTAATGATCTACATGAATTCTCAATGTCTGGTTTAAGAGCAAATCTTATATGTAAACTATTTTTGTCCTTATCTAACATGATATAAGGACTTGCGTTAAGCGGGCGTTTATTATCAGTATCGTCATTACTAATATGGGCTACATGCCTGTATTGTCCTGAATTACCATTTATATTAAATATATATATCCAGAAACAATAAGATCTCTTATTGCCATTACCATTTTCTAATTTTTGAGTGAATGGTAGTTCCGTTAATTGATTGCAAAATAATGGTACGTCCGAACCGGGAATCAATATTTTTTGCTGATTTAAAACTGTATCGGTTATTATGTTATAAATAATATAGCCTACAATCGAAGCAATAACAAGTAGAACAACCGCCAAAAAAAGTACACTTGTATTATCACTTAGAGTTTCTACAATAGCATCTTTTGTTTCTTGGACGGATATATTACTTACAGCATTAGTTACAGAAGATGCTGCCGAACTAACAGCAGCACCCGTATCTTTAACTAATTTATTTTCAGTTACTACATCGCTCGCACTTGAAAATGCAGATGAAACACTATCTCCAACATTGTCTAAAACTGCTTTGTCATTTGTATTTTGTGGCTGTACGTCTCCCATATTTTTATTTTAATTATCTAATTAAAGGAAATAAATTTTCTGTTACATAAATTTATATGATAATTTGATATTTGATAGTGCGGAAAATTACTAGAATTATAAGTGGCTTTAATATTTTTTTTTTGTAACGATAAATAGCTTAGTATCTTTGTAAAACTACCCATGCTTGATATTGTACCTTTTTTATATTCAAATAATGATAAATAATAAACATATGAAGTAAATATGTTAATACACGCATCGACATTATTTTTAAACATATAATAATCATAATAACACATCATATCCATGAAATTCTTATAATATTCGTTCTTTTTTTTATAAGTCCCTTTTCTATTTTCTAAATCTTTTATTAAGTTTTCATGAAATTTCAGTGGTATCATCCACGAATCTTTGCTAACAATTTTTTCTATTTTGTCTCTATCAAAAGAATTACTATACAAAAAACTTATATCAGTATAATCTTCTACAATTAACTTATGTAAAACGTCTTTGGGATTTTCAATATCATTGAATAACTTTTCTAAATTAGAATTAGATGCGCTATATAATTCATCTATATTTTTGATATTTTTTTTTGTAAGTAATGTTTTAATATCATTATAGCTAGGATTATCTAAACTATATATTTTACACGCCTTTTTAATTTCACCGATTTTCTTTATAATATCATTATTAGTAATACAAATTATAGGGATATTCTTGAGCTTATTTTCATTCAATAACTTTAATAAACAAACATTTATCGTTTTATCAGCGATAAATATACAATCGAAATTGTCAATTATTATAACCTTATTTCTAATATTATTTGTTAGAAGTTGCATTAGTGAAGAACTTGTTGTTTTCTGTATTATATCCCGCATCTGTAACGACGTGTAGCAATTATTATTATCTATTGTTGTTATATCATAATTTAAATAATTGCAAATGGCATTAATTGTAAATGTTTTACCTATACAAGTTTTCCCGGATACTATTATACAGCTATCCGCTGATATTTTTTTATCATAATTAAAATTTTGCAACCATAATAATATTTCTTTATATGTTTTATGATTGCCACAAAAACCGTCTATTAATTTGTTCATATATATATTAACTCTATCATTAATACTGTTAAATATAAAACAAGAGCAAGCAATGGTAAAAGTAACATGACCGGAATTATAGTTGTTTCATTATCTATTTTATAACCGAATTGTTTCATATTACCATCGCCATCGAACATAATATACGGTTGTGCTATAAATATTATAGCAACTATTATTAAATATATCACAAGTGTTATAATTCTTCTAGAAAACATTCTTTATCTATTATTTTAATAAGGAAAGAAAAAAATGA
>JGI24539J26755_10000569_pt1 | contig 17436 bp, 12 predicted proteins | sample NorSeaMetagenome_2_FD_26755 | JGI IMG/M metagenome (IMG submission 26755) | reverse complement strand
GAACTAACATCAATAGACCAAACAACACCAGTACCACCAGAAGTAAAATAAACCATCTGACCATCTGGTGAAAATGTTATATCATATGGATTTTCACTAGTTGAAGTAGGTGATATGTGTATATGATTTGTTATTTTACCAGTTAAATTATCAAAATCATATATTGTTATTTCCTTTTCACTATATGGCCAATAATCCGGATGTCCTTGAACAAATTTAGACCCATCAGGAGAAAAAGCCAAACCACTACGTTCCTTTTCTATGTACATTCCAGTTACTTCTGTTTTAGATCTAATTGGATTGGAACTAAATCCATCACATGTTAAAAGATATGTATAGTAACTAGAACTAGTCTTATAAATATCAAATCTCATATTAGATGATTGTACCGTTACCCAAACATCTACTCCATTTTTATGTAAAGTAGCAGCAATTCCCTCAGTTGTTCTAAATCTACCTAAACGAGTAGGTCCTGATTTTACTTGACCATCCTTTCCAACAATAACATAATTTAAACCCAATGTGGATCCTAAAGCATCATCAGTAGTTAAAACATAATAATCATCAGGGGAAAACGGATGTCTTATAGTTATAACACCTTGTGAAGCACTTCCTACCGAACCAGTAGCACCACCTTCATTACCTTCTAATAAAGCACTTGAAGTTAAATTACCACTAGCATCCCATAAGTTTCTACCATTTGTATAAAACAATAGATTTCCTTGATCATCACTAACACTAGATACTCCTTCATATGAATTGTAAGCATCACTATTAGTTGTCACACCAGTATTGAAATTATGTATATTACCATCACCAAAATACCAGTTAGAATGAGCAGGCCATGCCCAAGGTTGAACTAAACTAGTATTTGTTGGACATTGTTGAGTGTAAGAAAGCGTTGGTGTTATTAATACCAACGTTAATAAAAAATTAATAAGTTTTTTCATATAACTATATATTATTTTGAAATAATTATAGTTTGAACAAAAAAAGTGTATGGTTTGTTACATTTATAGTTGTTTCTCCAATTCCTTTATTTGATCCTGAACCACTTTTAATTCTTCTCTTTTCTTCATCATTAATTTTTTATTGGTCTTTCTATCAGCATAAACATCTTGTAACATAGTAATTGTTGGTGACTTTCTTTTCATAAAAACTTCACCATTTACACAGATAACATATTCATCTAAATTTATAACAGTACCATCTTCAAAGTGTCCTTTATTTCTAGAATCTTCGGGTCCAGCATAATTTTCAGGAGCTATGAAAAATTGATCCATAGTAATTGGATAAAGAGAAGCAAAATCATATGTAACACACCATTGATTCATACCAACAACAGGATCTTTAACCCAACCACCAGCAATGGTTGATGTATCTGTTGATTTTTCTTCTTTAAACAAAACTTGGTTATACATGTCTCTAAATCTTCCTCTAAGAACACCTTCTGTAATAGCTAGTGAACCAAGAGCTCCATTCATATGTGAAATAACATCAACTATTCTAATACGAGATAATGATGATATCGCATAAATAATAGAAATATAATTCATGGATTCATGTATCTTTTGAACTAAGACTGAATCGACTGCGTTATAATACATAAATGTTTCAAAGTCATCTTCATATAGTTTCTGTAAAGAACCACTATATTTAATCTTATCAACACCTACTAATTTACCAGAAACGAAATCTAATGAGGATGATTCTTTTACTTTAATAGAAGTATCACAAATTTCATACAATTGCATATAATCAAAAATCATTCTATGTGCTGGAACTTCATAATCAGTACCCCATTGTTTATTTAATCTTTTAGTTGGTGATGAAACACTTGGGTCAATAAAATATTCTTTACCATCAACCACTTTTTTTATTTTTCTTGTTCTATTGACTAAATATTTCCAGTCATAGTTTAAGAAGTTCCAACCAGTTAATACAGGCATCTTTGGAACCATCTTATTAAAGAAAGCGTGTAACATAGAAAACTCATCCTCATATTTAATATACTTGAACTTATATTCGGTATCACTGTTTTTAAAATATTCATTTGTGTTATTTTTAATACGACCTTGCATATCATCAGGCATATCTTCTAACCCCAATAGAATTATTTTATCATCATATACTATAGATATAGAAAGAACTCTATTGTCAGCGGCTTCGGCTTCGGGAAAACCATCAGTAATCTCTGTTTCAATATCAATAAAGTATATCTTAGGTAAGTTGAACTCAAATATTTCATTTTTTTCTTCTTCTGGTAAAGCATCTAAAAACTCATAAATACAATATCGATCAGGATAATTAACTTCTACCTTTTTAATAAACTTATCATTCCATGATTTATATTGAGTATCCTTTTGTGGATCATTATCTTCACAACTAACATATTTCATTGGATTTGGCCAATCAAAATATTTTAATTTAATATCTCCTGTTTTATCAACATAAGATATAACCAATTTTCTAGTTTTTGATAAATATTGTGTTTCTACAAGCATAATTACATTTTTAATTACTAATTATACTAATCAAAAGAGATTTTGTTTTTTTAATATATAAATAAAAATAGTCCAACAATGCCAGCTAAAAGCCAACAACAACTAAAACTTATATATGCTCTTAGAAATAAATATAAAACTAAGAAAAAAGCACCTAAAAAGTTTAAGTGGGTTTTTGACAAAGAATGGACAAAAGATGTTAAGATGAAAAAACTACCTAAAACAACAGAAATTAAAGAAAGTATTGTATTAAGTTTTGAAAAGTTTAATTCACTAAATGAAGCTGTCATCGAACCTGGTGAATATAAAGAAGATTTGAAAAAAGCTTTATTGAACTTAGATACAAATAATATAAACATAGAAACTATTAACAATAGTGTTAAGGATTTAGGATTTAAATTTGTTTCTAGACAAGAATGGATAGATTCTTTACCAGACCAAGAAGAAAAAGATAATGTGCCTCCTACAAATAACTCACCATTAGGTTTTAGTTATGCTGGATATAATTACCATACAGATGATATATGTTTTATTGGTGACATAGATGCTATTATATTAGCTATTAAAAATATAAATAAAAGAGATATTAGATTCAATAGTATGTTTTTTGATCACTTAAATATGGTATTAAGACACGAAAATATACACAGAATACAAAAAAGTAAAAGAGGTGATGTTGGTATGACAGCACTTAAAGCTAACCCAGCTACCAAAAGAGACGAATACCTATCTAATAAAGATGAGATAATGGCACACGCTAGAACTTTGTTAGATATGTTATTGAATTTTAAATCCAAAGAAGATGTTATAAATGATTTAAAACATGGTGATATTAAACACCCTATGTTTTCAGACTATAAAAAAATAGGTGGTGATGTTTACAAAAGATTTGTTAAATATATCTACATGTATCTAACACCAGAAAATAAATAATATAAATGGCTAGTTTTGATTTTAAAGATTTTTATATAGGTTATCCTGGTCATCCAAGGTTTACTGAACTTAAAATAATAGAGGATGATTTAATAAGAGTTATTGTACAAAAATATGAAATGATTTTATTTACGAATAAAGGTGATGTATTTGGTGATCCAGAATTTGGTGGAGATTTACCACTTTTATTACATCAGACTAGATTATCAGCAGAAACTATTAAAAACGATTTACTTTCACAGATAATTATATATATTCCAGAACTAACAGAAAATAACATAGACTTTAAATTAGACATTGAGATATTTCCAAATCCAAATAAATTTGAAGAATATATGGTCATAAACTTTGAATTAGCTGGATATGAAGTTTATGCTAAGATAGTTTAACTAAAAATCATAACAAGCCATCCACAAATAAATATATAGTTTAATGGCTGATAATAATTTAATATTCTTTAATAAAGAAGGAGATTCATTAAACTTTAAGTATGATGAAACATTAGAAAGATATGGTGGTGACATTCTTTTCCACCAAAACTCATCAGATACTTTTAAAACTTTTGGACTATATACATTAGAAAACATACCTGCTTTTGATTATGAACTACCAGGTGAACTAACATTAAATAAGTTTCAATTATTTAATGAATATGGACTTCATTTTTATGGTTCTAAATATTCTAATCAACAAATAACTAAAATAGAACCAGTAAACAATGATCCTAAATTTTATTCTAAATGGATATATGGAGATTTCTTTGAAGCTAAATTCCCAATAGGATGTTTAATTAAATTTAATCAACCAACATTAGAGTTTACTAATTTAAAAATGACTTATGTTGTTACCGCATCTAAAAAAGGTGCTGTTTTAGTAGTTTCTAATATGGATAACAAGAGTTTTGAATCATTACACTTTACACAATATAGTGATTTAAATTATTTTTTAGACAAAAAGATAAGTGGGATAAACGCTTTTGGTGTTTATAATTTTGTTGACAATGATTTAAAAAATACTTTATCGGATTGGTCTGAACCAGATTTTTATGATAAATATTATTTAGGACAAAAATTAAATTTTGTTAATACTGAATTAAACAATGATATCGTTGGTACGGTAGATAATTTAGAATATTACGATCCAATTCATTTTGAATATATTACAAACAGTGATATTAATTTAATCACACCTAACAATAAATTAATTATTGAGGTTTTAATAAGAACAGATCTTCCCATGGTTTATGATGGTTCTATGAACATAAGATCAGTTATAGATTTCGGAACATCTACATATGATTCAAACACTGATGGTAAATTAAAAATTGAACATTCGATATCAACTAATTTTAAGGTTGGGGATTTCGTAAACATATATGATGTTTCAGACACAACAATATCGACTGATATACCCGGAATAGAAACACCACAAGGTATAACAGCTGAAGTTATAGGTATAATATCACCTACTACCGTTGTTTTTGATATAGATACGACAATTTCATTAATATCTGAAACCAATAGTAAATCTAAATTAGTTTACAATACTAATGTGATTGAATTAGGAGATCCATCTAATTTTCCTATTATATTTAAACCAGGAACCGGATTTAATATAATAGGAACTAGTAATAATACTATTGATTTTACAATATCATCAATTCCTAGTTTTAAAGGAAATAAAAAAGTTACTTATTATAATATACTATCACAGGTTATATGGAATAATAAAATTTATGAGTGTGTTCAATCTTATACACAAAATTTTTCAGATCCACTAACAAAAGATATAACACCTGACAATACATCCTATTGGTCAAGACCTACTTTTATACCAGTCAACGAATCTACAGTATCAGAATCTGTTTTAAATGGACAAATTTATTTAACTTCTGATAGATTTTACTATGATTTTGAATACATAGAAAATGTAGGAACTACATTAGCGTCAACTGCTGAGAAATATAAGGATGTGTTAAACTTATTTAATATTGATTTATTTTACGAAAATGGTAAATTACAAGCAGATTTAATATATCCTTCTAATTATGCTGAAGTTAATTTTTACCACACAAGTGTAGATCCAGTTAACAAAATAAGCGACACTAAAAGTGTTAATGAAAAATTAGTAGGTATTAAAGAAGAATTAAACTATGAACTAAATTACAATATTTCAGAAAACTTTACAAAAAATATTATTTTCACAGATATTGACGAGTTTGGTATTATAGTAACTATAAACGGTGAAATTTATCAAGAAGAAGTATCTTACATATTCAATGGAAGTTCTATTGATATGGAAAGGACTATAGATAGAACACTTAGAAATTGGATAACAAGACATTATATAGAATTAAAAAGATTAGGTATTCTTACCGATGTTCAATATGTTGGTAATTATACATCAGTATTTTATAATTCAATTGTTTTAACTACTGAATATCCTAATGTTCCGGTTCAGATAGATGAAGTAGAGGTCGGAACAACAGCTGATTACTTTATAGAACATTCAACTGTTTTATTCCCATACACAATTGGATCAACACCACAATCTTTCCCTTATTTGGAATTTACGATAAATAATAAACAATATTATAACGATTCCATTTCAAGTAGTGGAAATTTAACTGATGTTTTATCAACTTTGGAATCATGGAGTAATGAACACAGTAAAGAATTATTAAGATTAGGAATTAAAGTAACTAATATAAATAACTTACTTAAATTCGATGTAATAAACGCTGATACTCAATTAGAGTATAGTATCAAAACTGGTAATTTAAACTTGCCTGGGTTATTAAATTACACTAGAACAAACAAATATAAAGGTAACCACGGTTCATTAATAACATCAAATCAAATACAACTACCCGATAATTCAGTAGATTCTTTCAAAGAAGTTGGGTTCGCTACAGGTATGATTGTTGGTATTAACAATACTGATTTTATTTGGAATAACCAAGAATATAATGTTCAATATATAAATGATTATAATATTAATTTAAGTTATGAAGGTCCATTTTGGGGATTAACGGATAGTGGATGTAATAACTCACCATTCACTACATTAGCATTTACTACAGGATTCACCCAATCAAATTGTATACCCGATGTTTCTTTAATTGGAACCGGTGGTCCTTTTGATAAACTTATGTTTGATGATTTACAATTTAGTATAAATTGGAATCCGAGTACATATATATTTAACATATACAATACAAATTCTTTTACTGGAACAGATAATTTAGTTGATATAATTTATGTTCAACTTTCGGATTATTTATATTCGTTTGGTGATGCTGTTGTTGTTCAGGATGCTTGGACCGGAACTGTTATAAAGACAATAGACATACCATCAAATACAGATTCTATTAAAATAATATTTAACACTGTAAATAATTATTTATATTGTTTATCAAAAAATAGATTATCTGTTATTAACCCACTTACTAATACTTTAGAAAATACTGTATCACTTACTAATGATGCTTTTGATATAGATATAAATCCAATAAACGGAGATGTTTATATTAGTTATGAAAATGTAGGAACAATAGATATATTTTATGAATCAAATACTATAAACACATCATCTGCTAATAAATTAATTTTTACCGGAGAAACTAGATGTGGTAATATGGTTTTTAACGATTTTGAACAAGATATGTATGTTACTACATCGGGTAATAAAGTTATTAAAATAGATGGTAATTTACGAACTATACAAACATCGATAATCATAACTGATCTTAAATATGATATTTATTACGAACCTGTTAATGAATCTATATATGTTTATTCAACATCAGGTTTATGGAGGATAAGTGGTGGCATACCACAATCTATTTCAATACCATACAATGCGTTTAATGATATTTTATTTAATAATTTAACAGGAAACTTAGAGATATCGGATTCTTCGTCTGATTACAATAGATTAAGTTTATCCGATAATACCACACAAGTTAATAATATAGCTAATTATGGATATATGGCATTGAACCAATTCGATGGACATATTTATCTATCCTCCTTATTAACAGATAGTATATTAGTAATTAACCCAACAACTGGAACTGTAGTTTATACAGAAACATTAGGAGCTGGATCAACTAAGTTAGTTTATAACCCAAGGAGAAAGTCTATATTTTCTATAGTACCTTCTTCAAATGAGATAGTTGAGTTAAAGGTTGAGTTAAATAATACAATTTCTTCTGAAAAAATAAAATCAGAAAAAGTTGGTGATAATTTATATGGAACTTTATCTGATGGTTATGAACAAAAAGATGAACTTTGGTTAAAAACAAGAGATTATGTTAGAAAACCAAGAGAAAGCTTTAGTGGTGATATACCAACACAGTATTATTGGAAATGGTTTAGTGATAATGTTTCAGAATTTTTCATGTATGATTTTAGTGGTGATCAACTTACAGAGACTGGTGATTATGTTTACAGTGGGCCAAAACCACTAACAGATATTATATTAAATAAGAAACCTAATACTGATTTAACAAAATTAAGTGAACCATCTTATCAACAAACAATTTTTGATAAGGTAGAGAATACTTTAAGTTATATAGATGATGAAGATGATATATCTACTGAACCAGAAGCTTTACAATTATTCTTAGGATTTAAATCAGAGAAAGAAGGATCATTAAGATCGGTATTACAACTTTATAAAAAAGAAGATGTTTCTATTGATATAGAATCTAATGAATTCACGGATATAACATTTGAACTAATAGATGATGTTCTTGAACCATACGGGTTAATAAAATTAAATACTAACTCACCAGAAACCTTTACTAAAAAAGGACTCAAACCTGGACAATTAATTAGTTTCAAATTTACAGATATTACCAATAAGGAAAATCAATACATATCACCAAATAATGGTGTTGTATATAAGATAATAAATGTTTTTAGTAAATACATAACCGTTATGGATTCTATAAACTTTAGTGATGAATCGACTAAGATAAATGATTATCCTAATGTTGATGATGTAACTTATTTAAAAACTAATATTAAAGTTATAGACAAAGAAATAGGTAGATTCACAACTTACGGACAAACCGAAATTGAAGATTTGAGATATAAAACCGAATTGGGTAACGAAGGTAAATTAATTGGACCTGATGAAACTTTTATATTTAAAGACTATGACATAAAAGAAGGTGGTATTGATTGGAATTTCTTAAATATTAAAAGAAAGGAGTTATTGACTACGAAACATTTAATATACCCTTATATTGGTTCTTATAAATCTATTATAAACGCCATAAATTTCTTTGGATATAATGATTTACAACTAAACGAATATTATGAGAATATAAACTCAGAATCTGAAAATTTTCATAAATTATTCAAAGTGGAAATACCAGATGTTTTTGATAACACAGTTGATGGGTTTAATGAAAACGATTTTATAAAAGGATCGTTTCCTAATAAAAACTATGAAGAAACAAATTTATTTAACTTAACTTATTTTATAACCGACAAAGAAGGAAATAACTTACTTAATTATTCATTAGATGAAGTTATAGTAAAACTACAAGGTTTAAAATATTGGCTAAAAAGAAATATAATACCACTTACTCATAACATCAAAGATATATTGGGTGTTGCTAGTTTCAAACAAACAAATGGAGTAAGACACAAATTAAATAAAGTTAATATTAAAAACATCAGAGAAAATATGACTCCGATTGTTGGTAAGTTAGATGAAGCTTATCTAATGCCGGTTAATAGTGGTTCTACTGTTTATAATTGTGTTGTATCTATGTTTTCTATAATTCCAGGTGTTGGTACAGATAAAACATTAGGTGGTCTAATAACACCACCAAAACCATTCAATGGAGTTGAATTGGTATTACCAGATACTTATACTATAGAAATAAAAACATATAAAACATATAAAGAATGGTTACCATTTACTATTTATTCTAAAGGTGATAAAGTTAGTTATTATACCAGAATTTATGAAGCAACAGATAATAGTAAAATGGAAAACCCTAGAAACTATGAGAATGTTGATGAATGGTCAATGAATGTATCATATACTAAGACCGAAATAGTTGTTTATAACAGACAAGCTTTTGTTTATAAAGGAATAGATAACCAAATAACAGATATTATCCCACCAAATGATAACAATAATTGGCAAATAATATCAAAATGGAAAGAAATTGATTATGAACCAGTTCAAAATATGAAAGAACTCAGAAGTTCTGAGAATTTAGATCCTTTTAATTTTACTGTTGATTCAAATATAGATCCATTTATAACAGTTAATATAGTATCCGATAATGGATACGGTGTTACTTATGGTGATAGAAAGAATTATGAACTAAGAGGATTAAAAGATTTAACCGAAGAAATAAGAAATTTAGATAATATTGGTCCATTTAAACCAATTATCCCAATAGTTTAGATAATAAAAAAGGTGGTGATTAAAAACCACCACCTTAATAATAAGATTGTTAAAAATTACTTAACTTCTTCTACTTGAGTATCTTCTACGGTATTTTGACCATCTAAAGTAACACCATCCTCAAATGATGCAATCCAATTTTGGATATGTTCTGATAAATACTTAGCAAATTTATCGTAGTAGTTAAACAACTTACTAACTGTTCCAATTCTTTTAAGAATTTCAGCAAATACAAAAGCTGAACTCGAAAGACCTTTTACTTTCCACTTAGAAATTAAATGATAAATATAAGTTAATTCAGTAGCATTTACTTTAAACGGAAAAACTTCAGTATCATTTGTAAACTTATGTTCTTTCATTTTAGAAAGTGCTGATGAAAGTTCGATAGCTACAAATACTGTATCAGCATCATACTCTAATTTAGAAACCAAAATGTCAGACAATAATTTATATTGGCTTCTATTAAGATGTAAATTGAATTTAGCATTGGTTAAAACGTCTCTATATTCTTTCCACATATCTTGGGATGATTTATATAAAACATCTTTTTCTTCTTCTGATTTTCCCTTTCCGGAGTTATCAACCATATAACTTTGTAAGTTATCAATAACCGAGTCTAAGTTTAACTCATATTCACCATCTAAAAGTAAATAGTCGTTATTACTTTCTTGGAATTTTACTTCTGGTTTTTGTTCTTTTTTCATATTTAAAATTAAATTATTTTTGTTTTGAAATTATTATACATCCAACTCATCTTCTTTTTGTTCTTCATACAAATCTTCTACTTGACAAGCTCTTCCTACTTTAGCAACACCATACTTATTAACAATAGATGGATAAGTTTGTAAAGTTGGTTTTTTTAATGAAATTTTACCCGTATCAATTTTAATACTAATCGATTCAATACTAGTTTCAAACAAGATATCTAAAATCTCATCATCCATAGCGTGATAAATATCCTCATTGACCGAAACTAAAATTTCTTTATCACTCATTAAGAATGAATAATCATCGGCTATTTTCTTAACCTTAATTAATTCCTTTTGTTTAGAAATTCCAATGAATTGAAATTTAACGTTTGTTGGAAACGATTTCGAATTAAATATTTTCATAAAATGTTCAACAACATCTGAATCTAATTCATAATACTTACTTTGGTCTGACATATTACTTTTTTTTATTTATTTATATTTATATAATTGATTATTGGAAAGTTTTAAAAAATATAATATAGGTAAAATATATTAATATCGAAAGTGATAATAAAATTGGTAACCACCTTAATAATAATTTTTTAAATACTTCATTTGTTCTAAATAAGGAAAATCCAACAATTGGTAAATAAGAATATTTACCAACTTTTTGTATATCATATACTTCATACATCTCTATTAAACCAGCGTTGTTTAACATTGGTTGAAGTTTACTGAAATATTCTTTTAAGAACTTTTCGGAAATAGTATCAATATCTGATTTTCTGAAATTATAAGGTTGTTCGAAGTTTTCTTCAGGTATATTTATTATAGTATAAAGTCTATAAGCATTATCTACCTTTACGTTTAACTCTCTTCTTAAATTATCTTTTATTTTTTTAATAGACCTTCGATATTCGAAGAACATCTTAATTTTTTTAAACAAACTATATTTTTTCATATCAGTTATATTATACTGACATGAAAAAGTTTTACCTAAATCAATTTTTTGATAGTATCTGTTTGTGCCATTAGATGTTCATCTATGTTTGAATTACTACCTTTAATATTCGATAATAACTCTACCATAGAGTCTATTTTCTCCATTAACATTTTGTTCTGTTCTTCCAAAGGAGAACTTTTTACACCAGGAGAAGCTTCTTCAGTCTCACCAACACTAGCTTTAGCATTATCTTGTTCAGTTTGTTGTACTAATAAATCTGAGAAAACATTGGAATTTTTTTCTAATGTTTCCATCATATCACTAAACATTTCCGAATCCATAGATGATAATACTGCAATATTATTAGTTAACATTCTAAAAGCATTTACCTTCTCAAGGTCCATACCACTCAATGATGTGTTGAATTTAGAAACAGCATCACCTAATTTATCATAAGCACCAGCCACCTTATACATACCATCGGCTATTTTATCAATAGGACTATCACCGAAAATCCCACCTCGGAAAGCAGACATATCCTCACCACTTATATTAGAAGAAATCTTAGCAAATCCTTCAATAGCAGTGCTCATACCATCAACCCAACTTGAACCAGGATAAGATTCCCAAATACCAGGATCAGCGCTTAATCTTCTAGCAGTATTAATCATAGTATCAGTAATTCGCCACATACGCCATCTTATAAATCTACTGTCATATATATCTAATAAACTATTAGATGATATATCAGCAAATCCCATCATAGTTGTTCCAACACCGTCAATCCAAGTAGAACTAGGGAAAGAATCCCAAATCTCAGGATTTGAACTAAATCCTGTAGCTACATCAGTCATAACATTAGCCATTCTATATACACGCCACGTTCCACCAGTTCCTTCATCTTCCAATAACTCAATGATTTCATAAAATGATTTAAAACTGGCCATAACACCCTCACCCCAAGATTTTGATGGATAATTACCTTCATCAAAAGCTCCACTAGCATAACCAAATCTTCTAGCAGTGTTTATAATACTCCATGTTATAGATGATAGACCCGCGTTTATTACTTTCATTTCATCTTCATCGAAATCATTATCAAGTATAGTTTCATAAACTTTAGAGAAAGATGAAATTGCTAACCCAACACCCTCAGCCCATTCTTTACTAGGAGCCTTAGATGGGTCGAAACTAGCACTACCGGCAGCAAAATCATCAGCAGCTGTAACTATACCAGTAGTTATGGTTTTAATAGCTGCGGAAAAGTCTTCAGGTGATACATCAGAAGAAAATAAACCAGCATTGGCCAATAATATATCATATATAGGAGCGAAAGCTCCAAGAGCCAGACCAACACCCTCAGCCCATTCTTTAGTAGGAGCAAGAGATGGGTCAAAACTAGCACTATTTTCAGCGAAGAATGTTGCGGCGTCTACTATACCACCAGATACCGTTTTAATAGCCTTACTAAAGTCTTCAGGTGATACACCAGAAGAAAATAAACCAGTATTAGCGGCTAATATCGAATATATAGGAGAAAAAGCTCCAAGAGCAAGAGATATACCCTCAGCCCATTCTACTGTAGGACCACCATCATAAGTACCACCAGATAATATATGAGAAGAAGAAACGATAGTTCTAGCTATTCCTAAAACCGCTTCAGAACCACCTTCTAATATAGCACCACCAACAAATGGTATAGCTGATAATAACCCCAATGCAATAACTGCTGGAGCAAATGCTGTAAGTAATAAAGAAGTACCTAAGGCCCAACCCAAAGAAGGTCCATTACCATAACTACCACCAGATAATATATTAGAAACACCAACTATTGTATTGGCGATAGAAAGTGCTCCTTCAGCACCAGCATATATAGCTAAAAGACCTAAGCCAGCACTTAATAATATAGCCGTACCTAATAATAATATTGGAATACCGAAAGCTAACATACTTAAACCAACACCCTCTATCCAATCACTAGGAGGATAAGCACCATAGGAACCAGCAGATAATATATGTGATGTGGCAGTTATAGTTCCAGCCACCATTAAAGCAGCAATAGCACCACCAGCAATAGCTAATAGACCCATACCTCCACTAGCCAATATAACTAATCCAAAAGTTAATATCGGAATACCGAAAGCTAACATACTTAAACCAACACCAGCGGCCCAATCGGTTGATGGAAATCCACTATAATTACCAGCAGATAATATATGTGAAGATATCATTATAGTTCCAGCCACTATTAAAGTAGCTATACCACCCATGATATAATCTTTTATACCACCCATCTTACTCATTAAAACCATAGCAGCACCTAAAGCAACACCTATAACGGCTAATGTAATACCTATCAATACTAGATTCCATAGTTTACCACCATCTATTTCAACAGATTGTGATAATATATGTGAAGATAACATAACAGCTCCTGACATAAGAACCATTGTTATAGGTACAGTAATCATTTCTTTAATACCAATACCCTTTGTCATTTTGAGTAAAACACCAGCAGCAAAAGCCAATGGTATAAATAATATTGATATAGCTAGTGAAGTTATAAATTGACCTATTCCAATTGATTGAACACCCGATAAAAAATATGAAGATTCTAATATAGCATATGATAAAGCGACCAGAATAATTGGTACTGACACCATAGCTATAGCAGCAGTTGCTGGGTTAATACCCTTAAATGACTTTAACATCATACCAGCAGCAAACCCAAGAGGAACAAATACTATTGATATAGCCAGAGCTGTTAATAACTGAGCAAACCCAACTGGTTGAACCTGACCTAATATATATGAAGAAGCAACTATGGCTAATGAAATAGCTGGAAATAATAATGGCATCAATAAACTAGATTTTAAAGCATCACCAGCAGAAACATCTTTAAATCCNTTTAATATACTACCTAAACTAAATCCTACAGCCGCAAACATAGCGGATATTAATATAGCTGTTCCCAATTGAGCTAATCCAACTGGTTGAACTAGACCCAATATGTATGAAGAAACAACAACAGCTAGTGATATACCAACCATAGTAAGTAAAAGATTTATACCATCCTTCTTTGGATCGAATTTACTTTCCTTCATTTTTTCATTTACTTTCATAAACGAAAGCGCGAGTATAGGTATAGCAATAGATAGAGCTATAACGGATCCAAAATCAACATCTCCTATTAAATTAAATGCAGCTCCAAGAGCCACTACAGCAACACCTATAAGTAATATGGTAGTTAAACCATCTTTAATCATAGATTGTTTATTCTTATCACCACCAACTTGAGCAGCGATATCATCTTTACTGCCCTTTTCTTTAGACATACCCATTATTGTTGATTGATTGGATAAGATTTGAGTAGTATCGGATTTAATAGATTTTATCCCTTCGTTTATACCGTTGATTTGTTCGGTTAAATCACCACCAATTAAAGCATTGGAAGCATCAGAATCCTTCTCTGATGATTTCTGTGACATCAAGTAAGCTATTTCTGATAAAGCATCAGATAAATTGTTTAAAGCGCCTAATAATTTTTCGTCCATTAAGTAAAAAATCTTTTAATAAGGTATATATTAAAAGATTTACTTTACTTGTTAAGATTTTTCCATTGTGACTGAAAGTCCAGATTGGTCTAATTTGTTTTTCATAGATGTTATTAATTTCTTATCACCTCTTTTAACATCACATTTTCCTCTGAAGTGAACAAAATGAGCACATTGCTCAGCTTGTTCATATTCGTGATTACAAATTTTCATTAGACAGGATATAACCCAATCAAATGTGTTATTATCATCATTATGTAACAATAATACATATGGTTTTGATAGAATTTCGTCTACTTTTGATTTTTCTTGTTCTTTTGTTTCCATTATACAAATACTATTTTACCTGGTATGTCTAAACTTCTAGTCCATTCTTCGAATATTTTAACATGATCGAATCTATCTTCATAGATAGTTATGTTATGATAATCGCCAGTATCAATCATTTTTTTAAAAAGTTTTAATTTAAAGTCAGCAGTATCTTTACCACCATCTCTACAATAAACACCACCATTAAAATCTAAATTATGTTTATCTAATATTAACTTAACATAATCTTCTAATTTTTTCAAACGACCAGTGACTAAACAAATAGTATCATCGTTTTCTTTGTGTTTATAATAATCGGACAAAACATCTTTATTTGGTTCGATATCAAAAACATCTAAATCCAAACTTTCTTTTCTACCCCACCATCCTTTATGTGGATAATCTTGACCAGTTTTTTCTTTCCAAATATTTAATCCTTCTTCTTTACCTAATGTGTCCATCAAAGTTTGATCAAAATCAAATATTACTAAATTTTTTTTCATAAGTTATTATATATTAATTATAAAAATTTAAATTTAACTCATTTGTTTTTTATATATAAGTTAAATTTAAATTTTTTATGGAAATATTATCTAAGTATAAAACACCCATTACTATAATTGTATTAATTATTTTCAATTTGTTTTTTATGGATAAGTGTAATGATGAAAATAATTCATATATAGAGACACTAAAAAAAGAGAATGTAGTTCTAATAGAACAAAAAGATTCAATATTAACAGAAAACATAAATCTCAAAAAAGACTTAGTTGTATACGATACTATAATATCAAATAAAGAAAATGATATTATTAATATGAATAATTCTATCGTTAAAAAAGAAAGAGAAATTAATAAATTAAAGAAAGAAAAATATTTACTTAATAAAGAAAGAAAGAAAATTCTTGAAAATAAAAAGAAAGTAAATGATGAAATAAAAAAATTATTAACTGATATTAAAAATTTATCTGGAGAAGAATTAATAAAATCACTTAAAGAAAAATTAAAATAAAGATATGGCATTAAGATTATTTTGTATATTACTTTTTATATCGAATCTTGTTAGATCACAAGATTATCCTATATTAAGTTTAGACACCAATGGAACTAAATTGGTTATATTTACTGAAATACAAGCACAGAAATTGGATTCTATGTTAAGTGAATTAAGTGTTTGTAATGAATACAAGAAATTAATAGACTTACAAAACAAAGAATCTATAATATTCACAACAAGTGACTCTTTATGTAGTTCTATGATATCTAATAAAGATAGTGTTATATTTAAGAAAGATAATATAATAGCATCAAAAGATAGTATCATAGAAACGAAAAAAGACAAAATAAACAATTTAAGTAGTCAAATAGACAACTATGAAAAAATTATAGGATTATCAGATAAAGAAATATCCAATAAAAACGAAGAAATAAAGATAAAGAATAAAGAAATAATAAAATGGAAGGTTAGAGCTATTGGAAGTTGGTTAGTAACTGGTGGTATATTAGTGTTAATATTATTGTAGAAAACGGGTTTTTTTACTTAATATATATCTTTATAATAAAAATAAAAAATCATATGGGTTATATTAGAAAATATGAGTCTTATAAAAAGGCTAAAAATGAAAATAGATTAGAAAAGTCTATTAAAGAAGCTGTTGTTATGAAGGTTGATAATACATTCAAAGTTAAACCTATAGCTGACATACCACAATCTTTAATCAATACTTATGTAAAAAAAGTTAAAGAAGAAACTGGTAAAGAATTAAAAGATTTCTTTTCTGAAATGGATTTAGCTGAAGCTTTAGTAAAATACGTTATAGAAAAAGGATTGAATGTTGAAAATATTCCATCAAATGCTTTATTAGGAGAAAACGCTGAAAGTGCTGAAGATGATTCTGATGTAGAAGTTGAAGAGACTGAAGAAGTTGTTGATGAGGTTGAAGAGACTGAAGAAGTTGNNGAGACTGAAGAAGTTGAAGAGACTGAAGAAGTTGTTGATGAGGTTGAAGAGACTGAAGAAGTTGAAGAGACTGAAGAAGAAACTGAAGAAGAAACTGAAGAAGTTG
>JGI24539J26755_10000563_pt1 | contig 17497 bp, 8 predicted proteins | sample NorSeaMetagenome_2_FD_26755 | JGI IMG/M metagenome (IMG submission 26755) | reverse complement strand
TAATATGATAACAATATAACAATAAATACTACTATACTATATATATAATATTTTGGTTTATATAATTCATCTAAATTATTAGTATTATAATTAATAATATAATATATTAATGCTATAAAACCAATTAATATTGATGTAATAATTGGAAATAAAAACTTATCAGTTTTATCAGTCTTATCTAGTTTTTGAAACAATATTAAGCCCGAAGTTACTACACTTCTTAAGATCGCTAAAGGTATCCATATCATTTTATTTTAGCGTTTTTTAATTCTTCCCTACATTCTTTTATTTTTTCTTTTATCTGTCTTAGGATACCTTTATCTCTTAATTCAGTTTGATTTAATTTGTCCATCAGTAAATGCGCTAATTCTGTTTTAAATGCCATTTATTTTTATAATTCATAATAATTTATTCTTCTTCTAATTCTCTCAATTCTTTATCCAATTCTTGAATAGCACCAACTAAATATGCAATTATCTTTGTTTCTGCTATAGCTTTATATTCATCAATATTACTAACAATATTAGGTATTATTTGTTCAACTTCTTGTGCTATAAATCCTACATTATCTTTATTATTTTTAATCCATTTAAATCCAACAGGATTTAAATTACTAACAATATCATAACAATTTGTTAAAGTATTTATATTTGTTTTAAGATTTATATCAGAACTATGGTATGTAGCAAACGCAGTAATATCATTGTAAACATTTAAATTACAATTAACATATAAATTATAATCCATATCAAGAGTGGATTTGTATTTATCTGTATCGAAAGCAGTATCTGTTGTTGGTTGAATGTGTTTTATAAAAAATTCGGGTAATACATTATGATTATTACCAGATTTATCGTTATCATCATTAAAATAACCAACACAAGGTATTTTAAACTTAATATTTGCTGTTCTATCTTTATGTGTAGATGGTTGACTTGAATGACTTCCAATTGGGCTAGTGATTTGCTCTTTATTTAAATAAAGAGCAATAAAGGGATTTAATTGATTTGAAGTATCAGTAAAATCAAAATCATCAAAAACTATTTCAGGTTCAGTAGGATTGCTAAAATCAACTTGATATTTAACTATAACTCTTTCTTTTGATTCTAGCATAAATCTATGTTGATTTATACTATTCATATTTTTTTAATCTATTACTTATATTTTTAATACTATCAACAATATACGGTATAAGTTTATCTTGTTTTATAGTTTTTATTATTTCCCCATTTAATCTAGTATCTCTAACAAACTCTGGTAATACTTCTTCTATTTCTTGTGCTATAAAACCGATAGATTCATTATTATTCTTTTTCCAATTAAAACTTACAGGTCGTAATTTATTTATTATTTCCAATCCATTTGTTATATCTTCAACATCTTTTTTTAATCTAATATCTGATGGAATACTAAGATCAAAAGCAGTTATATTTCCTTGAACAAAAACTTCTTTTTGCACCGAAAAATGTTTTTCATTATCACCAATTATTAAACCTTTTAATTTACTATCAGTATCATAACAATTATTAAAATATACAGATTTACTAATACTATTAATATTATTATCAGTATTAATTGCAATATCATAATAACCTATATTAGGTAAATGTGATTTTACAGTTAATTTGTTTGGACCACTTTTAATAAAATTAATAAAATCATTATCACCAACAAAGTTTAAATTACAACCTTTTTGTATTAAAATACCATCTGTTAATTGCTCATCATCTTTTATAATATTCTTATGATCTTCTTTGTTTTTCTTATAAAATACTTTAACTTTAAGATTACTACAATTATTTATTACGTTCATTTTTTATTTTTGTAATACGATTTTTTAAAGTTTTAATAGAATCTACCAAATATGGTATAAGTTTATTTTCCTTAATCATTTTATATTCACGTTCTTTTATAAGACCAGGAAAGATCTCTTCAAGTTCATTAGCAATAAAACCAATTTCTTGTTCATTATTATGTTTCCAAGTAAAACTTACAGGTCTAAGTTTTTCTATGTTTTCTAAACTATTTTCAATTTTATAAATATCATATTTTAAATTACTATCTGATAAAAATGGCATAGTTGAATATGCTGTTATATTACTTTGAACAATTAATTCACCACCAATGTATAAATTACTATAATATGTTATATTACTTGTTTCACCTAAATCATTAAAATCAAAATATCCTCTTTTATATATTTTGGTTGAATTATCTGGAACATTACTAGTAATTTCTATACAATTTTCAGTATTAAAATCTGTAATAGCATCTACATCCGTAGAATTATAATTACAAGTTCTAAAGTTTTCAATTTCAATTAACATATCTTTTATAGTAGTGCAAGCACTAATATCAACAATACAAGGGTGTTCATCATTAAGAAAATTTTTATAATTAACAGTAATATTACTACCTGTATTAAAACTATCAATAAGTTTATCAGTCATTTTTCTATTTCTTTAACAAAAAAAAGAATGATAACTGAGTTCAATAAAAATAGATTCTATAATAAATCTAATTTAATAGTATTTTCTACAGCTACTACACTAACCAATACTAATTTTTATTATAACTTTATATCATCAAATAAAACTGATATTAATATTCTTAATTTAGATCTAAATAATATATATTTATCCATATATAATAATAAAAATTTATATAAAAATTATGATTTCATAGGTATCTTCACAAAGGAATATGATCACCATACTATTTATGAATATTTAGATCATAATACTATCTATATTCATAAATCTAATTTGTATATGGTTATTAATAATAAAATATTACCATTGATACGAACTGATATTGAACCAATAATTAAAAGTTATAATGATTATTTTAATACTAATTATTCTATTAAATATTTAGATCGTATGCCATTCTCAATGTCAATTAATGTTATATATCCTATTAAAATATTTGAAGAATTATGTGGTTGGTTATCAGTATCTTACATTAATCTACATTATCAAATGGCAATATTTAATGCCTTTCTTGAAGTATTAAATATAGAATATTTAGATATTCAGTATAACATAAGACATTATGATCATATACCATCTTTAGATTATTTATATTTATCTGATGCGTTTGAAACAACCGAATATATTGAAAATATATCTACAGATGCTTTAAAAACTATTAAATACAATGGTATATTAATTGAACAAAAATATTCTCAGGATCGCTATTCTATTATTGTTGATAATAAAGAATATTATAATAATCTAGATCCATATGATCCTATTCCTATTTATTACAATAATAAATTACATATAGTTTTTTCAGGATTAACTAAAAATAATAATTGTCATCGTATAATGTATTTAACAGATTTAGATACCTTAATACCATTAAAATCAAATAAAATAATTGAAAAAAACTGGATACCTTTTATACATAATGATAATAATTTATATTTTATAAAATCTTTTAATCCTTTAACATATTATGATTATAATAATGATATTACAATAAATAAAAATATTAATTATAATTATTATCCAAAAGGTAATTTAATATTTCATAATGATATGTATATTGGTTTATGTTATCATAAAGAATATAAAAATAATATTAAATATCAAGGAACTTTTGTATATTTTATTGATCCTAATACATTAGATATAATTAAAATATCTAATCAATTACAATTTAAATATTGTAGCAATACACCTAATCCTACAATAAAATGTTTTGATCATAATGATACATTAACAACATTAAACGATATTATAGTAAGTGTTAGTTCAACATTTTATAAAAATAATTTATTATATTCTATAATGCCATTATATATTTATAAAAATAATAATGAAATTTTTATAATTGTTAATATTCAACATTGTCTTTCATTTATTTATAAATTAAACATAAAACCATTTTAATCTTGTTTCAAATGCTATATAACCAATTTCATAGTTGTTATCAATTACAAAATCATTTATATTTTCTAAATTATCAGTATCATTAGTTTGTTTTATGCGTTCTTGTTTTTCTAAATTACTATTTTCTGCTTCTTGTTTACCGTCTGCTGTTATTATATTATTATCATCATCTTTAATAGTATATTTATAATAATGTTGATCAGTAATAAAATTTAATGATTTTTCAGTATTATTATCAACATAGTTTAAAGAAATTATATTACCCGTAAAACTGATATTTAAATTACATAAATTATATTGTTCTCTATCTTCTGTAATATTATTACAATAATAAATATCATTATCAGTTGCCAAAAATAATATATTTGTATTATTTATCGTAATGTTTTTAATGTTTAAATTACTATTTAAGTTTAATTTAGTTGTTCTAAAATTAGATGGTTCATATTTAATTACCTTAAGATTTGATTGATTTTGATTTAAATATATCATTACATTTTCATCATATTTAGAGTTATATAAATAATCAGTATTAATATTATAAGATTTAATTGCTCTATCTGTGCTACTAACAGCTATTGTTTTTGTTTCTTTAATATCTAAATTTATAACATTTATAGAATTTAAATTAATATTAGTAATATTAATTTTATGAAATTGTGAATCTGTAGCTCTAGCAATTATATAATTACCATTAGTAGGTTCTTCATCATATACAGCTTTATAATCACATAAAACAGTATATTCATCATCTGTTGTTATATTATAATTAGATGTATAAGTATCAATTGCATTAGAACTATATATATATAATTTATTATCACCTGCTATTACTAACAAATTACTTGAAAATGTAAATCCTGTAATATTATTTGGTTTATTATTTATAGTAATTTCATTATCATCAGTTATATTAAACATATTATTAACACTTTTTCTAATAAAATATCCATCTGTATTACTATAGCAATAATATAAATGCTCATAATAAAATGCAATATCAATAAATTTTGTTCCATTTGGAAGGGTAGAGCTACTAGAAATAGCAGAATTTGAATTAATATCAAAATCAATAGAAAATATATCGGTTGGAATAACAAAATATATTTTGTTGTTTGCTGAAGACGCTGCAAAATTATACGAAGACCCTAAGTATATGCTTTCAAGATTTGGAATATTGTCCTGTATAACACCAGTTTCTACACCTTTAATACTTTTTACTATTATATCAGCTTTTTTAATATTACTACTATCATCAACAAAAAATAAAACTTCTTGATCATAATCGGTAATAATACTTGTAGGATTTTTAATAAGTGCATCTGTTCCTAAAAAAGCATCTCTGTCGCCAAAGTAATTTGCATTTATATCACCTACAACTATTTCTTGTTGGCTATTATCGATATCAATTTTATAAATTGCACAATTATGAGTGTGCGCTAGATATACAGTATTATTATTAACTACTGTAATGTTATTTCTAATACCACAATAAACAGAAGATATTAAAGCTAATATAATAAGTAATTTCATTTATTATTACATTGTAATAAAAATATTGTATTAATAAAACACTATTTTTAAATTAGTGCTAAGAGTACTATATCTTTCTGCAACTGTTAGATATTTATCGGTAGTATGGTCTATATCAGTTTCAAATATCTTTAAACCTTCTGCTACTGTTGCTGTATTTCTAGCAATTTGTGTAATATCACCTGTTCCGGTAATTTCTTCTTGAGTAATATAAATGGATACATTATTATCCCATAATGCCTGATATTCAACTCTTAATTTAGTATATCCAGTTGGTATTTCTTTAGATATAAATCCTGTAGCTTGATTGTCTCTCCAAACACCGGCATAATAAATACTACTTGCTTCTTGAAAACCTCTATCAAACGTAGAATTAAAACCATAATCAGTTGCATAACTATTCCAATCAGCTAAACTAGTAATATGTGAAAAATCGTAGACTATTGGATGATTTAAATTAAAATCAATTGGTGTTGCTGATAATATATCCATATTATCCATATCAAATGGAGTCATATCTGTTCCTTCAGCAGGTTTATTAACAAAATAAATATCTATTTCTGCCGAAGTCGCATCATAAACAAGTTTATATGCATTTTTATCATTAAATATATCTCTTTGAGTATCATCATCAGTTACAGTATAAGTTTTTTCATTCTTGATTAAATCATAAGTTTGTATAATTTTATGTGTTAGTTTTGTAATAATATTGTAATTATATTTAACTTTTTTATTTCCATTAAAAAATTCACCAATTAAACCATCAGTATTCGTTATACTAATTTCTGGTTTAGGGGGAATTAGACCTGCACTAGTTCGCACGGTATAATTTAAAGTTATTTTTACCTTTCCATCCCAATCAGTATAATTACCACCATTACCACCTTTAAACAGTTTAGCACCTTCAGTATAGCTAATTGATATAGCTCTGTTACCTATTATTTCGATAGGATTACCTCCTAAACCACCTCCACGATTACCACTAGTTCCAGAACTACCAGGACCACCATATATTCCTTTACTTGGATTAATATTTAATTCTAATTCCTCTAACTCAGTTAGACTATTAAGATCAATAATTAAACCAGCTTTACCATAATTTTCAGGTTTATCATTTCTATATATATTTGCATTTACATTCAAAATTATTTTTGTAATATTTGCATAATTACTTGATATACTACTATCTAAAGTATAACCAGAATCAAGGTCATTAACAATATTTAATGTTAATGTACCATTTGCAGGTAGATCAGTTTCAACTTTTTTCAATATTACTATTCCTGAACCACCATTGCCACCTTTACCACTATATCCACCACAACCTCCTCCACCGCTACCAGTTCCATCAACACCATCTGTTCCACTAACATTTGGTTGCCCACCATTACCACCTCCACCTAAACCACCACTTCCAGTGGTTCCTAATTCCTCATTGTTATGAATACCTCCGCCCCCACCACCAGCATAATATTGATTAATACCTGTTATATTATACTGTCTTCCTACTCCCCCATCACCTCCATTACTAATACTTGGAGATTGTCCATCATCTGTTTCATAATTACCAGATGTATTTCCACTACTACCTGCACCTCCACCACCACCTGCTGAACGTGTTGTACCACCTAATTCTTCAGTTCTTCCTACACCACCATTATTTCCATATCCAACTAATATTTTATTACCAATAATAATTTTATCTATTTGTGCTTTTGAACCACCTACAGAATTTTCCTCAGCTGTATCACCTGCTGAACTTCCACCACCTGAACCACCTATATTACCTACGCCATAATTATCAACACCTCCTCCACCACCCATAGCTATAATATTACCAAAAGTAGTATCACTACCATTAGTACTACTAACTTCACCAATACCACCAATATCACCAATACCACCAATACCACCTTTACCTACTTTAATGTTATGCACATTTGTATGATCTAGAATAATATTAGAACCATAAACTAATCCACCTGCTCCACCACCACCACCTGCATTATATCCACCACCTCCACCACCACCAACTACCAAAATATCAAACAATTCATTTTCATTAAAAGTTAAATTAGGATATTCTGTATAGTTTTTCTTAAGTGTAATTTTAATATTAGGATCAAACAAAATAGAATTATAATGATTTGCTATTTTTAAATAGTGTCCAGGTTTATAATTATATTTTTTAGTAACAGAAGTAACACAAGTAAATTGTGCAAAATAATAATATTCTTCGTCAAATTTCTCTATATTATCTTCAAAGTTATATTTTTTATCTGCATCACTTATAAAAATATCTTGATCTAATTTTTCAAGTGTATCAATAAACATTGTATAATTAGTATGTAAACTAGTTCTTGAAGTAATAGTAAATTCAACATAATTATATGTAATCGGTAGTTTTAATAATAAACCTTTAAAATTGTTATAGAAAGTAATATCACATTTTATAACCATAAAATTATTTGGATCATTATTAGTTTCTAATAAAACATCATCATCAGTATTCATTCCTCTTATAAAATTAAAAGTTTCAATGTTATGACTCTTAGCCTTTGCTATCCAGGCATTATATGTAGCAATACCACTAAAATTATACTCTATATCTTGTTCAGGTATATGTGTATAAATATTTACATAATTATACTCATTATAAATAGTATTAATTTCATCTGCAGTTTTTATAGTATTATATAATCGTAAATCTGCTATTTTACCATTTAAATATTTAATATCAGTTGGAATTTTAACTAAATCATTTAAAATTACCGAATTTATATTTATTCCACCATATATGTAAAAATTATTATCTAATACAACCATTGTATGGGAATGTCTTTTTGTAATGTCTTCTGCATTAAATAAAAATTTTTTAGAATTACCATTTATATCAATTTTGTATAAATCATTATAAAATTCAAGACTATCTCGTTCTCTCCTGCTACCACCAAATATATAAATATTACTTCCAATTGCTATCATTGAATGTCCAGTTCTTGCGGATGGTTTATTACTAGAATCACCATTAATAGACTCTAAGTCAATTTTAGTAGAAATATTAAAAGTAGTATCAATTTTATATAAATGATCACGATAGCCAACACCATAAGTATAACCACCAAATATATAGATATTACTTTCAATTGCTACCATTGAATGTCCAGATTTTGCGGATGGTTTATTATCAGCATTACCATAGGTAGGTATTAAGTTAATTTTAGTAGAATTATAAGTAGTAGTATCAATTTTATAGAAATCATCTAAAAAATTATTTTCAAGATTATTATATCCACCATATATATATATATTACTATCAATTGCTACCATCGAATGTTTATATCTTACGGATGGTTTATTATCAGCAATACCACCGGTAGGTATTAATTCAATTTTAGTAGAAACAAATGTAGTAGTATCAATTTTATAAAAATCATCAAAATCAATCTCATCATTTCCACCAAATATATAGATATTACTTTCAATTGCTACCATTGAATGTCCATATCTTGCGGATGGTTTATTAGTAGAATCACCGTTTAAAGGAATTTCTTCTAAAATACCATTTGTATTAATTTTATAAAACTTATTTGATGCTGTTCCACCAAATACATACATATTATCATCAATTACTACCATAGAATGAGACTCAATAGTTATATTAGTAGTATATTTTTCTACTTGAATTTCATCAGTAATATATTTACCAATATTTAATGTAGAACTACTTAAATCTTTATAAATAATTGTTTCAGGTAATTTAGTATTATTTAAATATATATCATAATCTGTATTATTACTAGTTAAAGCCAAATTATACCATATAGCATTAAAAAAATCTTTAGATATATTACAATTATTTTGAATATCTGGTTGAAATTGAAAGTCTAAAGAATTAGAATTAACTTTTATATAAAAATCACTATCAAATGATAGTAAATAATTATCGGTATTAACATTATTTAAATTAAACCAAAAACTTAAAGTTTTAACTTCAAAATCAATATCAACATTTAAGTAATCATTTACACCATCTAATTCTACATAATTGTTAAAAGTAGGAGAACCATTAATGGTTAAATCATAATTACCATTTTCTTCATTACCATTTTCTTTATTACCATTTTCTTCTTCAAACCTATATTGTAGATATATACTAGTTGATGCAGGTGGATCTGGTGGATCTGGATCTAGTTCTTTATATGCAATAGAATCTCTAGATTTTTTAGCTATAAGTGTTGGTCTTTTATAAAATCTCGGTTTATTATCAATAGCTGTAGGTTCCATTTAAAATTATTATAGGTCTTTATTTTATATTTTTATACTTATAAGGATTGGTTATAGTAATAATCAAGATTACTATAATTATCAATTATTTCACTATCACTAGTAATAACATTATTTATTCTTAATTCTGCTATATTTCCATCAAAATAATGTTCTCGATTGGTAGGTGTTATTTTTAATAAAGTACGAGGTTGTAACATTTCAAAGTAAACAGTTGTTGATTCTATATACTCACCAATAGTAGCTCCCAGGTTTAAATAAAATACATAAATATCATTATTAATTGCTGTAATATTAAAATATTTACTATAGTCACTAAAGTTCAAATAGTTATTAAAATATGATAATGGAATTTTTTTTGAATTACCATATGTATCAATTTTATATAAATCTTTAAAATATGTGAAATTAGACCTAGTGAAACGATCATCATAATATCTATTATATCCGAGTAATATATATATATAATTATCAACAATTACCATATAATGATTTGCTCTTTTATCTGGTATATCACTACCTATTCCATTTAATGTAATTTTAGTAGAATTAAAAGTAGTAGTATCATTTATTTCAATTTTATATAAATCATTGTTATAGTCAGCTGAAGGACTGTCATAGTTATATCCATTATATCCACCAAATATATAAATATTATTTCCGATTGCTACCATAGAATGTCGAGTTCTTATAGTTGGTATATTACTCTCATAACCATTATTAGGTATTAAGGTAATTTTAGTAGAATTATACACATTTGTATCATTTGTTTCAATTTTATAGAAATCATCACGACCGCCATCATCATAAGTATAACCACCAAATATATAGATATTATTTTCAATTGCTACCATCGTATGGTCCTTTCTTTCGGATGGTATATTACTATTATCACTATCAATAGGCTGTAATTCAATTTTAGTAGAATTACTACTAGTAGTATCAATTTTATATAAATCTCCTAAATAGGTGGTAGTACCATTATATCCACCAAATATATAGATATTACTTCCAATTGCTACCATTGAATGAACACTTCTTCCGGGTGGTATATTACTATTATTATCATCAATAGACTGTAATTCAATTTTATCAAGATTACAAGTAGTAGTGTTAAATTCATATAAATAATTTAAATATATATCATCGTGCGGATAGTTACGATCTATATAACCACCAAATATATATATATTGTTATCGATTTCTACACTTTTAGAACCTTTAATAGTGTAGTGTTTATAACTATTGTCGTCAGTACTATGTGAACTTGATAGCCCAGTTATTTTATAATAATCTGCAACATTAGACTCAGTATATTTACCTATAATTAATTCTTTATCTATAAAAGGATCGTATGGTATTTTAGTAGGTTGTATAGCATCATCAATATATATATCATACATATTAACATCATTATAATTAAAAAATATACTATGCCAAGTATTAGGACTAAATGAACTATTGATATTACAAAGTGTTTCAGTATTAATTTGAATATCTAAAGAATTAGCATCAACTTTAATATAAAAATCTTCATCAAATCTTAGTAAATAATTATCATCACTAACATTACTTAAATAAAATCCAAGTCCAAATGATTTAATATCAAAATCAATAGTAGATAAAGTTAAATATTGATTTTCACCGTTTAATCTTATATAAGGATACTCTCCATTTTTTGTATCATAAGTAGGATCGCCATTATTATGAATTAAAAGATATTCTGTAGTAGAATCCGGTTCTAAAGAACTATTAAATAAATACACCAACTCAATTAAATTATCAAAGTTTTCGTATATTATAATAATAATATCTTGTTTTAAATTATCACCATTTATAATAGTAATATCATTTCTATTATTAAAGGATATTATTACAATTTCTCGTAAATATATTAAATCAATAAAGTCATCTAAATCAATTGTTGCAGGTTCTGTAATTTCTATTGTTAATTTACTTATTTTTCTATTGCTGTTTTGTGTAATATTAAATAGATAATTATCAGTTGTTTTACAATATAATTTCTTTTTTCCTATTGCTTCTTTAATATTAATATCAATATTAGCTGTAGGTAAAGTTTTTGGATTTATTAGCTCAATTAGTGTATCCTCATAATATTTAATTATTCCATTATCATTTATTTTAATAGTTATTGAATTTAAACTAGATAAATAATTACCATTAAAATCATCTAATGTAATTTTAATTCCTTTCTTAACCTCGCCACTAATATTCATTTCTATTCCTAATACACTTGTCATTGTTTGATTTGGTTCGGTATCACTGATAGTATTTTCAATAAAATTTGAAGAATCAAGAAGTATTGTGTTATCAAAATTTACACCTTCTTTAAGATCAATTATAATTATTGTATAACTACTAAAACGTTCAGTATTAGTCCCAACATAAGCTTTTATTGAGTATTGACTAATATCAATTGTATATTCCTCTAATACATCTGGATTCTTTCTTTCTATATTTCCAAACTCTATATCGGAATCATCTCTATTCGTAGCTTGTAAATATAATTGAACATTACCATCATTATGTTCTTTAATATAATGTACATATTTATTACTACTATCTATTGCAATACTTGTAATTGTATATAAAACATTTTCATTATAATAATCATAATATTCATATCTCTGTGATACTGCTGTTTTAAATTTACTTAATTCTAACATATTACACTCTTCAGTTTGTTTAGCAACAAAGTCATCATAAGATATATTTTCATAAACATTTTTAGCAGGATTAATATCATCTTCCTCAAAAATAAATTTATTATCATTAATAGCAGATACTGTATAATATTCAGCACCACCGTTATTATAATAATCACTTAATTTAATTTGTTTATTATTATAATTATAATTTGGATAAATATAATCCGTATGAAACTTTTCATATAAATCTTTAAAACTTATTTCTTGCTTGTTTTTTATCAATACTGGTAATCTAGGTTGTTTATAAAATTTAGCTATTGATAGACTATAATATAATACATCTCCGTAAACTGTATTCATATACAAGTTGCCTTTAAGATCAACTGTGCAACCTGTAAATCTATTTGTTTTAAATATAACATCGTCAATATATGTTAAATTATTTTGTGTAATATTATACATATAAAGTTTATCAGCATAATAAGGAACCATAATTAAATATGCATTATTATTTAATTCCATTATAGTTCCACCTTTATACAATTCTTGATTAGAAGTATAATCACTTAAATATTCGTTTGAAACTGAAGTATTACTATATATAGCAATATAATTAGTATTATAAGGAATAAAATAAAATACATCATTATGTGCTAACATTTTTGAAAATAAAGGTGTATCGTAATTAACATTTTCTCCTTCTTTATTTAAGTCAATATGATTATTTGAAGTTAAACTAATAGTTGTCCTATTAATTACAATATCATATACATATATATTACTTCCATAGTAATCTAATAAATACATATCATTATCATTAATATAACCATCTATGTATCGATAGTCATCATCTTTACTAACTTTTTTAGCTTCATCATCAGTAATATTGTATACTACTGAAGGAAAAGTATTTTCGTTAATAAAAAATAAGTAATCTTTAGTACTTTTATTATAAAATAAAATTGTTGAAAATAATTCTTTAAACTGTGTATTGGCTGCATTTTTATTAAGTATTTGACTAATATCAACAGTTTTTATATTTACAAAGTTGTCTTCATTATCATCAACAAAATTATAAATAAGAATAATTGCAGAATTTGTAAGAATATCTTCTTCATATAATTCAATATACGGTGCTATATATAAGTTATTTCCAACAATTATAGATGCTTTAAATTTACCTTTTGATACATCGTCAATATAATTAGATATCAAATTCCTATGATTAGTATGTTCACTTCTCTTAATATTAATTAACCTAATAACATTTTCTTTAACGTCAAGAGCTAGTAAATAATCGTAATTATATGGAATAAAATAAACTGTATCATTTTCTATTGAATAAATATTATTAACAGATATATTTTGTATTTTATTGTTAGTTAGTAAATCGTCAATATTAATCTCTTGATACTTTTTTTCATTAACTGGTTTATAAAAGTTAAATATAGGTTTTCTGTTATCATCAGTAAATGTAGATGTAGAATTATCATATCTATCACGAAAAATTTCACTATGAAATTTTTGATCAGTATTTAATGCACTAATTTCATTTCCTGTTAATTTTTCTTTGAATATAAACAAATTATTTAAATAACCATCATAGGAACCAATTGCTAAATCATTATTGGTGGTATTTTCTGAACTTGATATATTACATTTTATACTACCATTTAAATAAATATCTAAACTATTTTGATCAGCGTTTAAAAAAATATGATCAAATCCATTACTTTGAATATTAGATTCTATATTTTTAAATATAATTTTTAAATTAGTTTTATCTGTATAACTACATTCAATTGATTTATATTTAAATATTGTACCATCCTCGCCTAAATTAGAAGATTTAAAACCAATACCAATTTCATTTGTAAAATTATTTTCAAATTTTGCTGTATTAGCACTTAATTTTAATATCTCTCCTGACCCTGTAAGATCTAAATAACTATCTAATTCTGTTCCAATATATTGAACCGAATTAGTAAGATGATAATCATTTTCAGAATCGTCTGTATTTCCATCAAATTTATAAAAAGCAACTAATTTATTTTTAATATCCATATATATATTTGTTTTAAGTCTAAATTCAAATATATATGCAGTTTTAGGATCAACGCTTTTCAGTTTAAAACTAACAAAACCATTTTTATAACTTGATGAATATTGAATTTTACTACCTAATTCGATAAATCCATCTTCAATCTGATAATCACTATTAAATATATTTTTAGTAATAATATCAAAACTAAAATCATTTTCTAATATTGCACCATCCATAACATCATAATCAATAACACCTATATTTTCAGAATTATTAGAAATCATAAAAAGATTTTTATGATTTTTATCTTCATATAAATGTGCATTAACAAATTTATTATTTTCTAAAAAAATTGTATTAAATGCTGAAATATCAATAATATTATGTAAGCTATCTGTGTAAAGACTATAAATAAATATTAAATTAAGTGTTTTAGGTATCATATATATATATCCTTGATTTTCAATAGCAGTGCTAAATATTTCTTTAATATTTGTATTAACTAAGTATTGTTTATTTCTAAAAGTTAATATCTCTCCTTTTTGTATATTAGCTGTTGCTACTGTATCAATACTACATAAATATTTAAGATTGTAAGGAATTAAATATATTTTTTGTTTTAAACGACTATATATAGCTTTACTAAATTTATGTATAGTATCTCCATAATTTTCAATTATAAATTTTGTTTTATTTGAACCATCTTTAATATCACACTTAATTATTATATTAAAATCCGCAATAATAACATATAATATGTTTTCAATTAATATACTTACAACATTATTATTTCTATTTTTTATAACAGCATTATTTGCTAAAAGTATATGATGACTAATACTAGTATTATCACTACTAATCCTATAAACATCTTTACCTGATTCAGTTATTAGATATTTATTATCATTATAATAATATCCTGAAATAAAATTACAACTATCAGTATTATTAATACTATATGCGCTATTTTCTAAATTTAATTTATTAATTGTAAAATTACAACTTAAATCTACAGAATATATGTTTAAATAATTATCAGTATCTATGTAAAAATGTTCTATATCATTGTATAAGTTTATATTACAAGAAATATATATATTACTATCTTTATTTGTTAAATTACATCCTGTAATGTTATATATATTGATATTTGAAGATTGTATAATATACAAATTACAATTAACTTGATCTAAATAAGATGTATAATTTATACTATTGTTTGATTCTATTTGCGTTCCTAAATTAAAACTATCAAATACCATTTAATTTATTCTCTAGTTCTACTATTTTATTATTCAAATATTTAATGTTATTAATTAAATACGGAATCATCCTTTCATATTTAATATAATTATAATCAATATCATCCATTTCAATTTTGAAAGTTGATACAGCTTCTGGTATTAATAGTTTAACTTCTTGTGCTATAAATCCAATATCGTTTTTATTAGCCATATTAGAATTGAAAAGATCTTCTTTCCATTTGAATTTTACTGGATTTAATTTATTAACAATTTCAATATCGTTAATATCGAATGATCTAATATCGGTTTTAAATCTTTTATCAGATACATTTGCGAAACCAATAATGTCTCCGCTTGATTTAATACCACCATTAACAAATAATTTAATTTGATCATCACTTGCTAAAGGACGTGTATTAATACCTATAGAGCCACTATCTAGATCAATTGTTAACATTTCATCATCATTTTGATTAAAAAAAAATGCATATTGTGCTGTACGTGAAGATTCCACTGTTTCCATAGTTGTTATTTTTAATAGTTTAGAATCTGCAGCATCTCTATTATGCGATATTTCTATATTATTTCTTACAAGTATATTTCCTACATTTAATCTTTTATCATTACCAGTATCATTACCAGTATCAGTATCAATATATAAAACATCTTTATCAGTATCAATATTTATATTATCTGTATTATAACCAATATAAACATTTGGTATGCTTGCAGTAGTATTTCTACTAAATGATATTATATTTGGAAATTTAAACTGTGATCCATCTCCAGGATCAAAGTTTTCAACTTCTAATTTTTTACATTTAAGCACTATTCCATTGATTCCTTCATCATAGCTTATTATATTACAAGTAGTATTACCATCTACTCTTCGTAATCCATTATAATCAAATTCCATATATATATGTCTATCTGCTTCTATATCTCCAAAAGATTTAATACGATTGCCTATTAATTCTATTTGGGGTGAAGGATCCATAATACCACCTATATGTTTAATAATTTGAAATTTTTTATCATTAATTGTAACATCATTTGTGATATTACAATTAAAATTAATATCATTATTAATATTAATACCAGTAGAACCAATAATTGTATTAATTTCTAAAATATTACCACTAATATTACTGGTTGTTTTAATCCTACCATCAATATGAATTTCACTATCATCTGCTAATTTTCCACGTATCTTACCAAGACTGTCACCAACTAATGTATCAATACTATAATCAACTAAAGATGTAGTTTTAATATTATTAATTAATATACCACTATTACTTGATATAATAAAATAACCACTATCACTGTTATTATTCAAAATATTGCAAATTTCTAGAGTATCAGTAATAATATTAGATGCATAAATATTTGAAGTTGTTTTAATTTCTCCATTTATATCAATATAACTATTACTAGATAATATACCTAATATTTCGCAATGTTCTGTAGTATATCCTCTAATATTAACAGCACGTACTGTATCACTAACTGCAATATCATTTACAGATAATGTATTATTAACAGTAACATTTGAACTAATAATATTAAAAGATTCTATTGTATCACTACAATCAATATTACTAGCTATAATATTATAAACATTTAGTTCATCTTTAACTGTTATATTACTTACGTTAATATTACTGCTCTCTAAATTACTTACTTTAATATTACTAGCTATAATATTATGAACATTTAATTCATCTTCAACTGTTATATTAGTTGTGTTAATATTGCTGCTCTTCAAATTACTTACGTCAATACTGATAGCTATAATATTATAAACATTTAATTTATCTTCAA